>CEUI01016767.1_pt1 | contig 32141 bp, 35 predicted proteins | sample 531411 | NCBI WGS metagenome assembly CEUI01 (sample SAMEA2622841, study PRJEB7988) | marine metagenome | isolation source: saline water (ENVO:00002010), including
TACCCGTGCTGACGAAGGTCGAGGGCAAACCGGAGTAGCTGCTCGTACACGTCGTCCCATGCACGTCGGCCATCAAGATCTTTCCAGTTCTCCTTACCTGCTTTCTTTGTGACCCAGTCTTTGACCAATGCAAGAGCAGGACCCATGCTATCTACAACCACGGTATCTGGCCGGTCATCGCCAGACTTAGACAGTGCAATCAACTGATCTTTCTTCTTGAGGATCGCATCCCACGTGAGAACTAGCGGGGAAGTTCCTGAACCTGACGGCTCGCAAGGAGAACCATCGGGACCCATGCCGGGCCAGATGCAGGCTTTAGGTTCTTCGGTTGTAGTACTTGATAGGTCTGTGTTGATGATGAATGCGTTGGGGTTTGACTGGATGAAGCAGGACTTACCTACCCCAGGCATACCCACAAGCAAACCAAATAGCTTACCGGGAGGAGCTACCATCTTAGTAGCAGAGAATCCTAAACCGGAGAAGCGTTGGGCTGCAGTTTTACCTACTGCAATTTCTTGTGTCATATTGCACTCCTTTACTCGTTATCAAAGAGGACATCTAAATCAGCTTCAGACGGATCGCCATCGGGTACAAATACCGTGTTGTTGTTTCTTGGTGGTTGGGAAACGGATGGTCTCCCTTCGTCCAGAAAGGTAAACGAGGATGCAAGCTTGAGTTCAAGCTCAGTCATCCACTTCTTGATGGCTATGTTAGAAACCGATACTTGATACCTTTCACGGAACTGGTCGTAGAAATCATTGAGTGTTTCAAACGATCCCTTGTTCTCGTAGGCAAGTTCGATAAGTTTGTTCTTAATTATCTTGGCCATGATCTCATCACGGAACACCAAGATAGGGTCTGGTTTATGTGGCATATTGAACTCCTTTAACATACCCTTCCGGCGGGAGTAGCCGCCCTTCACTGCGAAGTGGGGGCGGCTACGATCCGCCTAGGGGATGCCCACCACTACATCATCCCTGTCCTCTACCATGAACCCTTCTGTTGATACGATCCCTGGCCACTCACTGGTGGGTGTGAGGTAAAAGGGAGCGAAGGGGCTCATCTTCCCAAACTGCATAAGGTGCCTCGCTGACTTCGGAAAGTTCAAAGGCACCGGATCAGCCGTTGAATACGAATGAACAAACCTCAACCTCGAAGTGTACTCGGCGGTATACCTTGTGTCAAGGGTCGATGCCCCTGTAGTTGAGATGTTTATAGGTGGTGCATGTTCTCTTTCGACCGACTTGGATTCATACTCACCTTCACCTCGATACCACCTCTTACATCTTTCAAGGTAGTTCTCAAGACGAGGCTCACCGTGGTAGGTCTTACGTGTTTCGATCTGACCTTTCCTTGGTCCCCGCTTGAGTTCATGATCGTACATGTCAAAGTTTCTGTCGTTCATACCAAACTCAATCGTTGGTTTCTGAACTGCAACATGCATCATGCCTCCAAGCTTTGAGTCTCTTGGGATATCGAATGGCTTAGTGAGCATTTGTTCTTGCAGCATCCAGTGAAGTATGTGCATGTAATGCTGAGTTTGAAATTCGATTGGGCAGGTCTGTAAACGGTCAAGAGGATTGTGTGCTGTAGTCTTAAGGTCAACGATCCACACTGAGTTCTGCTCTTTGTGGTAGAGAAGCATGTCGAACTGGGCAAGCATTCGACCAAACTCAGGGTGTACATATTCAGCTACAACTTCTGTACCTAGGTGTTGCCAGTACGATTCGTTTATCTTATCCATGAAAGACTTCCCGTTTAAAACCGGGAGGTTCATGGATGCATCGAACCAAGCTGATGTGCAGAGCATGTCTTGATACTCACGCTCTAGTACTCGGGCTTTTGATTCACCCTTGATACCTCGCACCTCACATATCTCTGTTAATTCCTTCTCCCTCTTCTCGTATTCTTCTTCCATACGAGGACCTGCAACTTCAGGTAGAAGGTTGTAATACTCAAATCGTTTGTGGAACCAGGAGCCACGGGATAGGGCTTGGCTCCAACGTAATGACTGGACAAGTCCAAGTCTACGGGACAGATAGTATTGGAATGGACAATGCAACACGGACTCGTAGTCTGACGACCTGATTGCAGGCTGTCGTGCTACGAGCCCATGAGCTTCGAGCCACTCTTTCGAGTCCTTACCGTCTGTCTTAGGGACAGGGATCGGCTTTGTTTGTGGTGGCATATTGCCTCCTTCCCGGGAGACTACTTCTTACAGCAATCGTCCTTTTTCAAAAGTTTCATGGCATAAGGTCTCGCCCAAATTCCTGCGACGAAGGCTAGGACTCCGATGAGGAGGACGAACCAGAGCGTTCCAACGATGGATGCAGCTGATGCGAGCATGTCTTCTTTCTCCAGTTCAGGACATACCGGACTGCCCTGTACGTAACTGCAAGTGATAGGATTCCGGTCCCAATGATAAAGGGGATATAGATGTACGGCAGGTACTCTCTCACCCCAACATTTAACATGATCAATACAATGCCAATCAGTATAGCATTGAAGGCTCGGAGGTTGGAAGCTCCCGGCAGTACCAGAACTATTACTCCTCCGATAATACAAATGCCCCCGACTAAAGATAAGATCGAGAGGTTGCTTATCGAGTCGGGACTGATGTTGTCTGTTAATTCGGATGCCCCAGGTACGCTATGTATAGAAGGAATAGAATGCCTAGCGGGGAAACAAGAACACAACAACAAGGGAATAACAATCAAGAACTTACGCATCTGATTACCCTAGTAGATTGTGCAATACAACATCAGTTAAAACTGAAAAGCCCAGGGCTAGAAAACTAACGAAAACCCATAGTCTTCCTCGGTTGAATGCAATATCCCTGTGGATCTGACGAACCTCTGTCTCGATCTTGTCGAGCTTAGAGTTCATTCGTTGCATCTCTGCAAGGACATGGACCTTGTATTCTTCCCAGCCGTTTGGCATGTATCACCTACCGCCTGAAGTACTAGAATGGTTCGAAGATCTACGGCCTGTCCCTTTTGCTTTTGAAGCGTAAGACTTACCGTTCTTTTTCTTCGAGTAAGAGTAAACAGTTTTCTTCTTCTTCTTCTTAGCCATGAATCAGCCTCCAGCGTATCCACCACCGGTTCGTCGTGTCCGTCTACCTTTGGTACCTCTACCAGAAGGGGTTGCTCTAGCAGCTCTTCGTTTGCTGCGGCCTGCCTTTGGCTTGGGTTCACCGCCCTTGGAAGCAGAGGCTGTCTTTCTTCTTTTGTACATGATTTCTCCAATCAACCGGTGATGCGGCCAATGATTACTGATGCACCACCACTATCAGATGCTGTGTGGATAGTGCAGATAAGACGAGTGCAGCCAGTGATAGCTACACGACGAGGAACTCCAAGTTTAATACCTGGGGTTCCGTCACCTGAATCGAGAGCTACAACAGCATCGGGATTCAAGGCGACAACGTTAGTTGCATCTTGTTCGTCGTGGTCTGTTTGATATTCGGGACTGTCCCAGTCAATGAGGGGAACCCAGAAAGAACTGGTGTCTGTTGCAGCACTGTCAACAGAACCAGACATATTCGCGTCAACGTCTACCGGCCAGTACCGCTTAACATCCGACGTAACCATGGGAACTTCACCGTAGACACGCACTTTCGGTTGATCAGCTGTGGGTGCTGTACCAATGTAGGCCACGTTGAGTTCGAGATAGTAGCCCATGTCTGGGACGATGATTGGACGGATGTTACCTTCTTCACCGGGTGTTCCACCGATCTGCAAGTAGGGATCATCACCGGATGTGGTTACTGTCTTAGCATCCGTGTTCATTACGAACAACGGTGTACTAATACCTGATGAACCACTACCTACTACCGGTTCATTACGATTCATCGTGTGTAGAAAGTCAGAGAGGATTGCCATTGATAGCTCCGTTGATCAGTAGTCTTGCTGCCCACTCCCCAGTTGCACGCCGTTGTGCACTTGATGATGTAGGTAGTAGGAGTAGATTGATCTCGTATTCTTTTAGCAGTCTCATAAGTGAATCGACTGCTGCTCCTGGTTCAGTTACGTGTTTAGACTTACGGAGTGTTTCAAGTGGGGTGCCTTCAAGGAGGAGGATGGGGTCGGAGCACGCATCCTTCATACGTTCAAGGCAAGCTATGAATCTCTTTCGGTCATTCCTATTCAAACAGTTAGTGGCTATCTCCCGAAGGGAGCCTTTACGCTCAATCATCGTAACGGTCTCATACCCCCGTAGCAAGTAATCACCTGTCTCAAGTTTCTCCTTCTTGGAGTGCACCCGGACTAGGTTCGTTTTAACCTGATAGGGAGGGGCAGAGGGACTGAGAACACGGATGTTAGCGGGGAAAATCAGAGGCTTCTTTTCCCGGGTGTCGATTATCAGGGTGTAATCTCTGTCCATTAGGATTTAGGTTCCTTGCGGAATCGACTGACAATACTGTCGATTACTACGGGGGCAAGGTTGTACATCTCTGCCACCTCTCGATGAGAGAATCCTGCAGCGAGGGCTTCCAGGATTCGACGTTCGACTTTACCGTTTGGACGGACTGGTGGGTTGTACGGGAGCTTCTCCCTCATCGCAAAGTCATACACTCTCTTTCGGGAGAGCCCCACCTGTTTAGCGACTTTGGATATTGATACACCACCCATCAGTAATGATCGGATCTTTTGCTGACGGGACAATACAATTGGATCTTTAGGATTCATACCTACACCCTATACACTACGGGGTATATTGTCAATAGATCTCTACGTCGTACTCAAGTGGAACACTTCTTCCGTAGTATCTTTCAAGCTTGCACCAATAATCTTTATGTCGAACTAATCCTATTGAGTAATCAACAATTTCTTTTACGTTCTCAATCTCATCGGGGTGACAATCAATATAAACAGCGTCGTAAATATTGAGGATCATGTAGGCCAAGGGCTTACGTGCATTGATGCTACCTAAGTTCTTACTGATGTAGTGTTGGATGCGGAGTAAGGTGTTACCTGCTGTAGTTTGGACAGGGAAGTTCACGATCTCATTGACATCCCATTTATCTCCGCCCATGAAGTAACGGGACTGGCCGGTGAGGGGGAGACAGACATAGCCTTTGCTGCGGGCTTCGGCTATGCGTTCTTCTTGCCACGCCCACAGACCGGGGCGGTGGACGGGGCGGGCATCGGCTACGGACTTGAAGAAGGAGATGGGGTGAAGCTGACCGGTCATGGCCAGGAGCTGTTGCTGCATTGTGTTGGAGCCGGAGCGGAAGAGATCTGCGAAGTTGATCATCTTCCCCGCTTGTCTTAGATCTCGGAAGTCAGGACGATCCTCAATGTCAGGTCCGAAGATTTGTATAGCTCTCTGTTTATGAAGATCATCTCCGTCAAGATACGCTCGTAAGAGTGCTGTATCTCCTGAGAGCAAAGCCGCGACTCTAAGTTCAACCTGTGAGAGATCGAAGCCCAGTATGGAACCGTTACGGAAACGGGACTTGATGCAGGACTTGATTGAGGGAGGGAAGGTTTGTGCACTTGGCTTTTTGCAGGTGATTCGTCCTTGGAGTGTTCCTCCTGATGCACCGCTTGAGTCTTTGGTAAAGGTGGGGACGCAATACCATGTGGGGTAGGCGAAGTGACTTGTTCCTTTAGGGATGAGGATTGAAGACTTGTCATCGGGACGATTCCTCCGGTGCCGCAAGAGCGGGAAGCAATAGGAAGACTGTAGTTTCTGTGCTGCTGCATGTTTCTTGGCAAGCTTGAATGGCTTACGCAAAACATGGGCATCAGGCAGCATATCACAGAGGAGATTGCGATTCTCCTCTGAGAATGATATTTCCTTTTGCTTCGGAGTAATTGTCAGTAAAGGGTTGTCACGAACAGAGTTCTGTGAGGAAGCAAAGTCCGTAGAAGAAGAGAGTTCCGATGAAGACTCCCCATGCAATTCGGTAGAGTCCTCGGAAGGCTGCATCATAGTTCTGACCTGAGAAGCCGTGGTACATAAGTGGTGTCCGTCTATTACGTCGCAAGCCAGATTCATGAACCTGACCTTTGATTTCCCAGAGCCACATCCTTCGAGAGGTAGCCCATATTTCTTTGTGCTTATTGTGTTGGCGCGTGAAGAGGTTCTTTGAAGTTCTTGCTCGAAGTACGACAGCCGGTTTGCATCCATAGGTATCCCGGCTTCTGACATGCGTATGCACGTCCATATAGTATCGGAGTAAAATTGCAGACACCAGCCACTAATTTTGTCAGTACTTGAAAAGTCTTTGTGTATACGCTTGGCAAGTTCTGAGATTGCAAGGGTGGTATTGTGGGTGTCTTCAGCGTTGTACTTCAACAGGTCTGGGTGGTCTGGGTGGGGGAACCTGGAATGTTTCAAGGTTGTTTTATATGAGTGAGTACGGAGAACGGGTCCAAGACTCTTGAGACTCTTCTCTGGTCTCATCTCGTCGTGTAAATAATTCAAAACGGACAGGTCTATCAACCTTTGGTTCTCTAAACTGAACCGAAAATAAGGATCCGCTCTTAAATACTGTATGTCGAAAGCGAGGTTCATACCCAGGATCACATTCGAATGACACAACCACCGGCGGAGCCTCTCCTTCTCCTCGGGTCGGTTCAATCTGAAAACCATTGTCTGGGTTGGTTTCATATCCATCAAACCATGGGAAGAGTTGTTGTTGAATTCTGGACATAGGGGTTCCTCCACTAGAGTTATGGCTGCAGTTAAGTTGAGATTACCTGGCGTTACCTGGTCAGTGTGTAATGAACGGCGAGGGTTGAAGACTGTCTGAGGAGGAAGAGGGTTACCATCCCAGTCAGTAACACAAGCACCGTATGTCTCGATGTCTAAGCTGATTGTTGTCGTGTCTGCCATCCAACGTAGTCCTCCTTTTCAATTACTTTCCTTGGATGTTTAGGTGGGGTCAACAAGCGGGGGTTGTACATTAAACGGTTTCGGCGTACAACAACTTCGTGAGGCTGGCACTTTGAGTACTTAGAAATATAGTATGAACCAATGAGCTTTGCTTGTTCTCTTGATGCAGCCCATACTTCTATGCCATCGAAGTTATCTCGGGAGTCTGTAGACCATACTCTTTCTTTTGATAGATGATGTGGAACTCTGCAATGCCATATCTTTAGGGACATGGATTATTCCTCCTCAATGATGATTGTTATCTCAACGCTCTTGGGGGAATGATCAGCAGGCACTATCGGGACGATCTCTATCTCTGGATTGAGTTCGTACCTTGAAGCCCCTTGAGAATTTCTCTCTGCTCCGTCGTAGGTTCGTGACCGTCCCGTAACCATTTCTGGTACAGGATTACCCCAGTGATCTATCTGTCCAGGTTCACGGTGCACTTGCCAAGCCCATTTCATTGTGCTACCTGTGTAAAATACTTGGTGTCCATCACTAAACTTTGCTACTTGTAGCATGTTACTACTCCTTTCTGGGTGAGCGGGTGGGCACGATGTCAGGCTGTGAGGGTTGAGCCATGACTCCGTCTAGGCAATCAGACACAAGCTGCATGTGTGCTGCGACTGCGTTGATGTAGTTGTTGTTGCGGAGAACAGCAGCTGGGTGATAGGTGGAGAAGACTGTGAAGTCGTGTGTGTTTAGGAAGGAACTCACGTAGTTTCCATTCCTGTTAAATGATTCCTGAAGAGATACTCTTCTCTCATCCAAGAAGTTTTTCCAGAGTGCAGTTGTTGCAGGAGCACCAAGAGTCACGATGATTAGGTTATCGGGACTAGCTAGGGTGTCTTGAATGTCTTGGATATCTTTTTCCAGGTACTGGTCACACTGGAGAAAGTGTCGAGGCTTGGGTGTTTCGTTGGCTTCGGTGTGACAACGGACACCGTTGGTAAGGTAGATGGATGCTCGTTCATGGAGCTTGCACCCTTTGATGTATGCTTCTTTGACTAGCTGACCTGACTTACCTACGAAGGGTTCGTTCTGTTGGTCCTCATTCCAACCAGGGTTCTGACCTATAAAGAGTATGGATTTGTCAGAAGTACTGGGAGGGAGTGAGTCTTTGAAGTGCACCATAGGCACACAGACTGACTTGGGATATTCGTGTAGCTCACAGTAATCGCAGTCAGGATTACTGTTACCACGTACAAGTAGTTTCATACGTGCCTCCTTTACGTATGTCGATTTAGATATTAGCGGGGAATCATATTATTTCAAGATCATCACACGCAAGGTGCCGGTGCATCCTGAGTTGTCTGATGTAAGCATCAAACTTTTCTTTGGCGTATGGGGTAACTGAAATCTTGAGGCCCATGTGTTCTCTCAAGTCAGCCACTTGAAATCGAATGGGCACGGGACCTTCATCGGTCTCGACCATCAATACTGATTTGCCTGCATCAAACAAGGCATTGAGCCTGTAGATCCACTCAAGGATATTTCCTTGGCAGATACTTTTCAGTCTTACTTGTTCGGCTGCAGTGATGAGAGCCAGGGTAATAGGGTTCATTCGGATGAACAAACCAGCATCAGTTTCTGTCCAAGTATCGTCAATACCGTCCTCTAATTCATCGGGAGGAAGATATTCCCAACACACTTCGTCAGAGTTCTTGATATCTGAGAGGTCATATTGGATCATAGGGTCACCTCACATGTAAAATAACCTGAATGGAGGAGAATTCAATAATGCAAGAAAAGACAAAAGCTACACCCCCCAAGCCACACCCACCAATTACCTTTGAAGAAGGGAACGGGGTAACAAAGATCAAGGATGAACAAGTAAGAAAAGCTCCTTCTAGGGTTAGATCAATGACCAAGAAAGAAGTAAAGCAATCCCGAAAAAAGTTGGATAAAAAACTCGGGGTAAAACAAAACGGGTTGGGTAGCAGGATAGAGAGAGCTATCAATAAAGTTACGGGAGGTAAAGTCAAGAGTTGTAGTGGATGTAAGAAGAGAAGGGATGCATTGAATAAGATGTTTCCCGGTAAGAAGAATAAATGAGTGAAGACGTAAATCAATTTGTGCATTTGGTTGAGACGCTTGGCTTCCCCATCTTCATGAGTGGGTTGCTTATCTTCGTTCTTTACTTGATGCTCAGGTGGATGATGAACGTCTTACTTGCAAAGATCCAGGCTCTCTGGGATATGACGGTCAAGTTGATTGATCGTATAAGAGCATTGGATAATAGTATTGTTCGCATGGAAACTCTTCTTCGGTTATTGAATCAGTTGGATCCTGATTGGGATCACGTTGGGAAGATGGATCACCAAGACAGAAGAAAAGATTAGAGCAGTTTGACTTCATGCTCAGGAAGCGCGGTTACCTCACTCAGGGAGCTTGAGGTAATTAGGTACCACCATCTCTTCGATACGTTGCAGGATCTCTCTGCCTGCTTCGGACTTGTTGAGGCAATGCTCTGCGATAGAGCCCTTTACCTGACGTTCGATGGCAGGTAGGTCTCTGAGCTGCTGGCTCACACGCATGTGCTTCTCACGTACACGGCTGATCTTCTCAGATAGCTGGTCAATGAGTTGACGCATTGCATTGACACCCTCTTCACCGGAATCTTCGAGTGTGTCATAGAAAGTATATGTCTCACTGAATGAGAGTACGTTGCTACCCCAGGCATTGTCTCTACCACCTGTGTTTACCTTGAGGGTAAAGGTGTAGGTAGATTTATCAAAGACGGATTGTTCGGAGGTCAGTTTGTAGTCCTGTTCACTGGAGACTTGGCATCCAAAATCTTGAAGTGCACTCTCAAGTTTGTTCTTCTTGAAGTAGAAGTGGGTCTCGACTGTAGACGTGATCTTCGTGTTGAGAGCTTTCTGCAGTTCAGTTCTCTTGCGACAAAGAGAGTCTTCCTCCTCGCTGTACTCCTTCATAGCGTCTCGGAGTTTACGCTCATGTTTGGCTGTCATAACCAAAGCAATGTCGCTTTTGTCCATCTCAACGCCTAGCTCGACGTTGGGAATAATGTTGTTGAGATCACTCATGTGACTCTCCTTTCTTTTTCTTTTGGTATGTAGGTACAGGAATGTCAAGGACTATGCATTCTTGTCGCATATCCTTGGCCCACAAAGACATGCGTCGGTGTTCCTTTCGGTTTATTTCTACCCCATCAATGTAATGGGAGGCTGCTTCTACAAGTTCTGCCCACTCAGGTTGTAATCTGAGTCTATCCAGGATAGGAAGGGAGGATCTTTTTATACCTGCGGAACATGAATGGTAGTTTGAGAGGGCGTTTTTCCATGTTCCCCACCCCCTTACCCATGTGACAGGTAAATCTAACAGCTTATCAATGAGGCGGGCGTACCTTTCGAACCAGTAAATGGGTACCTTGCCCTGTCGTTTACGGGTATTGGCTACGTACTCGGGTCTCTTTCGTCTCATTCGAGACTTGACAGGTGAGTACTCTACCTTATGTATGTTCCCTATTTCACGGGTAACTACTGCGTTGGGGTCTTCAAATGTACTTTCGTGGACACCAGCAGTGAAGACAGGATCGCCTGTCGTTTTACTTAGTTCGAGTACCTCATCTGCAGAGAGTCGAACAGCAACTGGTTGTTCAAAGCGGTAGACCGTATCTGCGTATGTGGGTTTAGAGATAAAAGAAAAACCAGCGGGGAGATTTGTGTCTGTTTGTACACGAAGAACATCTATTCCTTCTTCTATGTCTTTACATTCAGCTACAAAACCTCCTTTCTTCATAGCAGCGTATGGTTTATCTATGGACTCAAAAGCCCTGTAAATATATCTAGTTAGGACTTTCAAGTTCCTGGTATGAACAAAGCCATACTCCTCATCTTCTTGGATTAGATAGTTAGGCATGATCAGTTGTCCTCATACCCACGTATCTCACGGTTGACATCGTATGAGTCTTCGAGTTCCTGCTGACTCATGTTTGAATCGTGGTACTCGTTCTCTCTACGGATATCGGTACGGATCTCATCCATCATGTCAACAAGCTTGAGGCTGCGTGAAGAGACATTGAAAGGATTCATCTCTTGGAAGAAGCCGGTGAATGAGTTGGAGAGAGAGTAAAGGTTACGAGGCTCAAACTCTTTGTGGTCTGGCTTCTCCCAATACTCAACGACCTTGGGAACATCACGCCAAGTAATGATGCCACGCTTACCTGCTTCAATGATGTAGTGGGATGCTTGTTGAGGATCAATCATGATGCCACGCATGTCATCGTTGCGGTAGGTTAGCTTGTCGAAGGACTCAGCCATTGCTTCTTCTGTGACTTGGTCCCAGAGCATGAGGCGTAAGTTGTTTACGAGATTAGCAGTGTTCTTGTGTTGAACTTTGTGTTCTCCCACAATTTGCTGATTAGTACAAGCTGCTGTTTCTTCACCCCAACAGAATGTAAAACGACCAGTTTGATCCTGGTAGTTGATGATGAAACCATTCATCTTGATTCCATTGGCATCGAATGCAAGAGTGGTACTACCCTTCGCTTTGATGTCGAAGGATAGAAGCATTCGCTTGGTATTTTCAGATAGACGAGGGACGGGATTCGTTAGTTCGAATCCACGGTAGTTGAAAAGATCTTGGATGATCTCCCAACTGTAATCGTGTCGTACTGGTACGTGTCGTGATCCCATTGGTTCCGGATCATCGAGCTGTCTGATGTCGTCGATTGTGGCTGTCTGCCCCCAATTACCCATTAGTTGTAAAGCCATTGTTCACTCCTTCCAAGAGTTGGCTAATTTTGTTGTTCGCCCATGCAAAAGGCTATGGCTGTGCATATCAAAAGAACTACTATGAAGAATGCCATCACTTAACTTCGACTCCTTTCAAGAGTGTGAGGGTATACAAAACTATTATAGTGAAAACCCTCCCATCCCGTTAAGGATGAAAGGGCTGAAAGGAGGCTTGCGTAACTCTTTTATCAGAGAGTGACGACTTCACGCTTAGGCCACTGTGTGACCTGGAACTGAACAGTCCACTCACCGTCATGTCCAGCGAACTCAGCTCCTGTGTACATTCCTTCTACGAGTTCATAGAACTTGTAGTCGTTTCCTGTCTTCTTGGATGTGCCGGACTTCTCACGCGGTGTATCGAAGATCTCAGCAATAGCGACAAGGCATTCCTTACCGTCAATGGTCATCTTGGTAAGGGTATTAGGTACGAGGTTGTTATTCTTTGTTGACATATCAATTACCTTTCTGCGTTCTGATAGCATTTACAATAAAACAAATACTGAAACAAATCACTGCTACAGACAATGTAAGCAGTACCAATTCAACAAAACTCATTGTCTACTCCTTTCATATAAAGCGGAAGGGGAAGCGGCCGGTTCGGGGGCCGCTTCCTCGCCCCGCCCGCTCAATTATCGTTGTTTTCTCTTTTTAGATTTGCGGATCTTGGGTGCATCCATCGGTCTGCAGTTGGTTACTGTTACATGTGAAGCAACTACGACTTCAGGTATTCGTGATTCCTGTTCTTCTCTCTCGATGAGGATATCTAGGACATCCTTGCCCTTGGGTTTGTGCTTTCGGCATCGTCCATACCCTTCTTGACCTATGATTATGGAGGGTATGTTTTCACGCTTTACTTTGATGCCATTTCTCCAGTCGTGGTCAACAACTGGATTCTTATCTGGCTCTCTAACTGCTCCGTTTCCTGGCATCATTGGGACACTATGAAATACCTTGGCATCTGCAGGTGTGACTGCTTCCCATTTGTAGCTATCCATGCTTTACTCCTTTCAAGAGTGATATAAGGCGGAGGGGAGGACGCCGGGTTCGGGCGGCGTCCTCCTCGACAGCCCCGCCTATTTCAGATTCCAGATCCAAGCTGGTGACTTACCTAGTGTCTCGTCGTACTGAGATGTGTGAGGGCTGGTGGATATGGATTCCCCATATATCATTCCCCTCTGTCTCTCTAGTTCATACTCAGTCACGATGTCCGATTCGAGTATGTTGATGATTGCATCTTGGAGTGGGGGGTTATCCAGTTGAGCCTCACAGAGAGATAAAAACACCAATCCAAACTCTCCTTCAGCTATTTTGTTGATGTCTAAAGTCTCGAAGAACTTGAGACACATACCACTGAACTCTTCGTTGGTCATCATTTACTCCTTTATCATTGAAGGGCTTCGGGTTCGTTTAGCCCGGCGTAAGAGTAGAACTTACTAACGTAGTCGCCGGGCTGAACGAACTCGGAGACCCGCCCACTGAAGGGTGTGATCAAGGTGTAAATGTGTCAGTAGATTGAAGGGTATTTATGAGGTGATAAGTACACACATGAGAGCTGATGATGGCTGTACAAGGGATCGTGGTGCTAGTTGTTTTATGTACGCGGAAGCTGGCTGTAGGTGAAAATCATTAGATTGCCTGACCATAACTGCGTAAGTCGATTGAAATAGCATTAACGTATGCTAATTCATGTTATCTAGCTATCATTCGCCCTGGCTTGGTTCACCGACTGGGGGTCACAGGTATGAGCAAAAAGATAGCCCTGGTTTCCCAGGGCTAACTCCTTGTTCAGGCTCCGAACATTACTTTCTTGTTGACGAACTGCGATGCTTGGAACTGGATGGTGTATGATCCCTCCAGACCTTCGAATCCTGCACCAGGTAGCCAGAAAGGTTCGATGGCGTGCGCGATTGTGTATTCTTTGCCTTTCTTAGATTTGCCAGATACCATTTGTGGCTCAGAAAGGATTGGGAAGCACGCTACGAGGCACATTTTGCCATCTACTTCCATTGCCTTGACGGTGTTGTGTTCGAGATTCATTGCAAACTCCTTTGGTTGGGACTGGCCTATCCAGTCATCTACTCGACGATGATGCATGGATCCCGAGGGGCAAAGTCGAAACGTAGCTAGGTTTGCGGTGAATATGGTGGCCGCCGCCATATTCTCCGGAAACTTTCGACTTTGTCCCGCTGGGTTCCATAGCGTAATCATCGTGATGGCTGGATGGGACACGTCGCAAACAACGGAGTTTTGCAAAATGAAGCTCGCACTCAACTCCGCTCAAGAGCAAAGGGAAGTAGGTGAGCAAAATGGGTCTTGTAGCTGTGTTTCCCACTCCTTCTGAACCACAAGGTGGGATCTGGTGAAGCTAAGAAAGTGCACAGATACTCAGTCGCGTGGGTTATCGGGCCTCTGGGTACCTAGTGACAGGCTCGAAGTGTCTTGGAGGATCGTGCTCCTTCCAGGTCCCAGCTCGCAGTCATCAACAACTAAGTATGATCGGAACTGTACCAGGAGTAGGCATGGGATACTAGGTCTACTATTTGGCGAATACCTGTCGGCCCCCGGTTCGGTGTACCGAATGATAGGAAAACACCGATCCCGTCTAGGAATTCCTTGGCTTATTTAGTGCCGGACATGCCGGGGTCATTACTACCTAATATAGAGAGGGTAACAGTATATATAGGTAACTCGACACCCGGCACACCTGGCACAGTATCAAACATCGTGGATTCTAAGAACTGCCTTCCTAGCAGGGCACAAAGCTAGAATCTCATAGGAACTATCCTCGTCATTCCAAATCCTCTTTACTTCCCACGTCTCGCAACCATCATCCACAAAGGACATGGTTTTTCGATCTTCCAGTTGCTCAACAATCTGGTCTACTACATCTCCCCAATCAGGGGTCTCTTCAAACATAACTAACTCCTAAGCCAAGTCTTCAAAGTTTCTTCTGAGGCTCAAACCCTTGAGCCCTCTCTTACTGTCCGCACTAGGTCTGTGCCTGTAGATATTCCAACTACTCTGGCCCTCGATCTGCAGAGCAATCTGGTTACGGGGTACATTCACACCCTTTACACCATTTCGCTCCAACCAGTCCATCCATTGGGTCCAAATCATCTCAGTAGCCACAAAACCTTGCGGGTTCCGGAGGAAACGCTCCTCCAGGAAATGATCAAACGGATTGTTCTGCAAGTGGTACAACTTGACTGCATCTTCTGCCTTCTTGGGAGCGGGGAATCTGTGTTTCGGAGACGGTGCCGTTTCTACTTTGTGAGCACCTTTTACAGCCCAAGCTGCAATTCCGGGTAGCTCATCCATCAACTGACCCAGCAGGTCAGGATTCTCCCTGCCCTCAAACGTAACCTCGAAGGGGAGAACCAGCATTTTACTCGATAATCCCCTACCCTTATTGGGCAACTGGGGGATCTCGTTGGCCTGCACCATGGGGGCAGCATCTACAACGATATTACGCATCTGCCTTCTGAACTTGATATTTACTGAGATCGGATCCTGGCCCACGATATTCTTGAGCACCCTCGTCGCCTTCTCGCCCATCCGATTATCCAGCTCACTTACCTCTGAGATGCACAAAACCCTTGAGTGCTCCAAGCCATCTAACCCAAAGTCCCCTGCCAAGTCATCCAAGCTCGTACCCATGAAACAATCTGGACCGATAAGCTTCTCGGTTATCTTTCCAATCGTTCCTTTCCCCGCTCGAACCTTACCGTACATCAACAACCACTTGGCGTGCTTCCGGTGAGGCATCAAGCAATAACCCATCCACCTCTGAAGCAGGTCGATCCAAACCGGATCACCTTCACTCCACTCCTCCACCGACTTCATCCATACAGGGCACTCTGCATCAGGGTCCCACTTCACCGGGATCGTCACAGGATCAAACCATCTCTCGTCCCTCTCAAGGACTTCCATGGTCTTACAGTCAACGAGTGAATCTTCGAAAGCAACAATCGTGTCACTGTTGATCTTCTCTGTTCCCAACCAAACCGGTACCTTCGTATGAGGCAGTCTAACCCTGGCCTCCAAAGCCCTTACGACGTTTTCAATCTTTGACCTGTTAGGGTGAAACCTCCTAGAGATTATTTCACCGTTTGTCGCACGATCTCGATAGTAAGCATCTTCTAGCAACCTCCAGCAGGTATCCTCTAACCATACGAAATCCCTGACCTCCCACCGATTGCCGTACCACTGATAAAAAGCTTCTCTGTAGCTCCAAAGCCCCGGTCTATTCTGGGGAGTATTGAAAAAATTCCTCAATAGAAACCCCGCTACCTTCATAGGTTCAGCGGATTCCATTGGTCTATCTTGCGTAGCCACTTGCATAAACGTATCCTTTCTAGTGAAAACCACTTAATAAGGGCAACCCATGGCCATTACCCCTCGTCATTTACGTGAAGAAAACCTAACTGCAAAAGAAATCCAAGATCTACGAGATTATGCAAACGAACGCTATCCTCGATTTCCTCGTAGTTTTATAGGTCAAACACAAGCAAGAAATAAGTTGCGGGAAGTCGAGAAGCTAGTAAGAGAAAAATATCCCGAAAGACTTGAAGAGCTTGGTTTTGAAACCGAGAGCAAAAAAACTAAGACTGAGAGGGAACCTGAGAGGGAAGTTGAAGAGAAGCTCTCTGAGATGCTTGTCGAGGGATCGACCGGTGCCTACGAAAAGGAAGACGTAAAGCCTAAGGCCAAGGCTAAGAAGTCTAAGAAGGCTAAAGAGGAAGATGTTGCAAGTAACTTCTTCGAGGAACAAGAGCGAGAGTTTGCTGCTCAAAGGGATGCTGCTAGTGGTGAGTTCAGCGTCGAAGAAGCCATGCAAAAGAGGCAAGGTGAAATCGACGACGAGGTACGTCATCAACTCATCATGCAAGGCAATCTTACACCAGAAGAGGTTGATGAGCAACTCAAAGATATGGTCATCAACAAGGCTAAAGATGAACTCTTTGAGGAACGAGATAGACAAGAAGAGGTTTATGGTCCAGGTTCTACTCATATCTACGAAAACCCGACTGATCCTTCAGGACGAAGCAATCAAGTCGTTCGACCTTGGTGGCAACAAGGAATGGATGATCAGAAAGAACCCGGTATGTCTCTTGAGGAATATGAAAGGTTGAAGGAAAGCGATGAGTACCAGAGTTCCTTTGATGAAAGAGACGAGCGAGCCCTTAGAGGAACACCTACAGGAGAGTCTTCGAAGAAGAAACCTAAGAAGGAACCTGAGCCGGTAGGGGAAGAAGTATTTCTTTCTCGATTGGCTAAAGAACTTGGCATTACAGATCCAGAAGATCGTGTATCTAGTGCGGCATTTAGGAAAATAAAGAAACGCCTTAAAGAGCAAGGAACCTTCCGCTTTGGTGAATTTGTAAGAGATGAAGAGCTTGCTGGCGCATTTGAATCTGAAAGAGAAATTTCTAGGCGTATGTCTCATATACCTAGGAGACAGCAAGGATATAGAAACGCAGAGGAACGAATTAACAATCTCGAATCAAAGAAGAGGTATCTAGAATCAGTACAGAATAGATACCGCCATAATCCGACAGCATCTCCTATACCTTACAATTCTCTTGCCCCAGCACTTAGAGATCTGAATAGAGAATACAATCTATTGAATAGTAAGCATCGGTCCAGAAAGAACCTGACTGAATCAGCGCAAGATAGAAGGATGGAGGCGTTGGCGGGTCAGATTTTGGCTGGTGTTAGTTTTGAAGATGCTGAAGCTATCGCGGAGGGAAGAATGCCTATATCTTCAGGGCCCAATCATTCAGGACCAGGACCTATCCCTCCTTCTAAGGTAGATACACAAATGAGAGGGGGTCCAGATAACTCTCAAAAGAAAAGCACGTCAGACTCAGAAGACTGGACAGACAAGATGCCGAGAAAGGACCCTGGAGAGTGGGCAAGACGTAACGCAGAAAAACAGGGATCGAATGACAGTAAGAAACCTGAGACTGAGGACTCGACAGATAAAAAGGAAGAAAAATCTACTAGGCGTCCTTCTCAACCGGAATTTTTCTTTGACCCAGACCAGTGGGAAGACTGGGGTCTAGGAGAAGGGGTTTATGACGTAACGCCTGGAGGAGGATTTTAGGATTTGGAAAACCGTTTCTACATTAGTTTCGGAGGCGTTCGACTTCTCTCTGAAGACTCTTATATCTCAGAGATGAACGGAATGACTAAGCGGGGATTCAGAGCTTTTTGCAAAGCACTAAGGGTTCCGATGGTTGAGATAGGGAAGGAGAGGTATGTCGAAGCAACCTCTTTCCTTTTGGCTATGAGGTCTATCACTAGGATTGGACAGCCAGACTTTCTGGCTCCCGGTTGTGAGACCATAAGAAAGAACAGGCGGAAGAACGAGGTTGGTGAGCTGGACCTAGAGGAATTCAGGAAAAACTTTGAGGTGGTTGTAGCAGAACTACTTGCCTCTAAGAAGTTGAATTCGAATACACTTAAAATGGATGTGAAGAAAGCAGCTAGGGAAGCAGCTGATAGGATGCTGAGAGCTGGTCTTCAATTCTTACCTTCTAAGGAACAGAGAAAGTATGATCGCTCTGTGTTGAAAGTATATGGCGAAGGGCAAAATAACGAAGAAGAGTGAAGTACCTGACCCAGGAGTGCTTGGGTTTTTTGGTATTGATCCTGTCACAGATGCTATAAAAGCTTCAAGGTTTGACGTACAAGAAGAAATAGAGACTATAATCACACACGTTAGAGACGGTGATCCAAAAGTTTCATTGCCTGCTCTTAAACATCTAAGAACTGTTTTGAAGGAGGTAGCTGCAGCGAACGGGCTATTCGGAACAGTTCAACAAACAAGAAGTGTTGAGAACGGAGAAGGGAAAGTAACAAAGACCCTTTCTACAAATACACTTCTCTCCAACCTAATGAAGGAGAACGAAAATGACAAAACCCAAGACGGATATGAAGTCCTCAGTCCCATTGAGAAGACAAACCATGTCCTCCAAGAACCCCTCCCCAAAAACCCCGGAGGTTCCGGCGGTCGTATTAAGTCCGCCGGAACCGATGGGGCATACGACGGAAACGATGGAAATACTGAAGACGTTTGATCAGTATGACTTTGTTCGCGTTTGTGCCCTACCGATCATAGACCTGGGAATCTCTAATCCTGCAGATATGTGGGCCAAAGACTTCAATGACTTGGCTACAAGATGCAGGTCTGAAATTATAGATGAGAATGGGCAAGTAAAAAGTAAGTGGATCGGAGTGTGTAATTATCTTCAAGACTCTACTCCCATCATGACACCTGAAATCCTAGCTGTTTCAATTTGCAAGATTGCAGGGTGGAAAGCTTTCTTGCGAGATGTAGATGGCAAAGTGGATTGAAAAGAAAGATAACCCTCTTTACCCATTACCTGCTGACTACGCAGAGTTATCAGAAGAAGGTCAAAGACAAGCAAGAGTAAATGCTTGTCGTATGTGGACGGCCACAAAAGATAGAAGCCAATCCGAAATAGGAGAGGCTTTTGTTTCTGGGGTTAGATTTTTTGATCTTTGGTACTTAGTGCCGGACCACGAAAATGATTTTGATCCTCTCTTTTACGATGACGATCCTTTGGCTACTCCTACGTTCCATTTTGACATCCTTAAAATATGGTCGTCAACGAGCAGGAACATCACGATTGCCCCGCGTGGATCCGCGAAATCCTTTCTTGTGAGGAAGGCATGTTTATTGAGGATGATCAGTCGTCCTGTGTACACGATCCTTTACGCTACCTCCACAAACGATAATGCAAAGGGGATGGGTCAGTGCCTAAAAGATCAGTTCCTACACAACCAAAGACTCCAAGACGATTGGAACCCAGAGTTCCCAGACAACCGGATCGCCCCAAAAAGAGGCGAGGCACCCTTCGGCACCGAGATGCTTCAGCTCCGCAACGGCTCATGGATTAGGTGCATCTCCGCTGAAAGTCGTCAGCGTGGTGGACGACCCAGACGTTACGTCTTGGATGACCCCGAGTACGATCCGAAGGCATCTACTTCGATGTCACTTATCCGGCAGTACATGGATGACTTGTTGTTCAAGATCGTTCTTCCGATGGTCATGCGTAAGGGTTGTGGTGTTGACTGGTTGGCTACGTTTGTTTCCAGGCGTCACTATGCTTGGCACGCCTTGCAGACAGAAGCTAACGAGCAAGGCAATCAAGTTGCACAAGATCCCAGATTTAACATGTGGGCAAGAACCATCATCCGCGCTGCATACGAAGATAGCGAGGGTAAGTTGCAATCTTGCTGGCCAGATATGTGGCCTGCATCCAGGGAAGAAAAGGAAAATAATCCTAGGTTGGAGGATCGGGTATCTCTGGAAGAGATCAAAGAAATCATCGGCACCTCTAACTTCCTTGCGGAGTACATGGCGCAACCGGGTTCATCCGAAGACTCTTACTTCCCTCCTCTGGAAAAGGAAAGACACGGATGGTGGCTCACAAAAGTTGACGATGTTTTTGAGCAAAACCCAAGAGCGTCAGATGCAGAGTTGAACTGGTACGACGGAGAATCTTATCGCTCTATTCCTATAAGCGAGTTCCTAAGTCAGGTTCGATTGTTCATGACTGTTGATACCTCATACACAGCGACTAGGGATTCAGACTTCAAAGTCGCTTGTGTGATGGGTGTAGACCCTTTTAACAACCTGTTTGTTTTGGATATGTGGAGTGGGCAATGCCAGGAATCCCGACTCATATCAGAGATCTTCAAGATGGCGGACAGGTGGAGAGTTCCGACGATTCACCCAGAAGCAATCAAACAGGGTCTTGGTCTTTGTAATAACCTTGATGCAATCGTAAAGACCAGAGCTAATGAGCTTGCTGGTGTCATGCACCTGCCGGGGATCAAGAAGCTAAATCCTGGTCAGGTAGAAAAGGTCTCCAAGATTGCGGGACTAGACCTGCGGTTTGAGCATGGAAAAATCAAGATGCCTATTTTCCTGAGGCATAAACCCCAGTGGGCCAGACTGTTCGATCAGATTGAGCAGTTCAACCCGGACGCCAAGGACGGGGGCCTCCAGCACGATGACGAATTGGATAGCGTGGCCATGTCCCAGTTCATCATCAGGGGCCGGGTTCCAGTTAAGCAAAGGGAAGAAAAAGCCCCATTCGACCCACTGGAAGAAATCGCCAGAGGCAACTATCTTGATCAAGCGGGGAATCCAATTGGTTTCGGTGTGGACTGGAGCAAGGTACCCGCACACAGAATATTGGAAATGACTCAAGACATAACAGATTTAGAGGAGGACGCATCTGATGGAGCAACCAGGGTTTGATCCTAGATATCACGCTGTAGTACCGGTATCTTATCTTGACAGACTACTCCGCTGTTACTACGGAAACGGGCCTAGGGACGGAGAGAAATTTAGTGGCTTTGAGCCCGAAAGCCCAGGTACAGAGGTTGTCGGTGGTTTGAACTTCAAAGACTTGGAACTGGTACAAGAAACTCCCGAAGGTTACACTCCTAAGGGAGTAGCAAAGAGAAAACAAGAGGCTAAGGATGCCCATCGACACGATCCAACTACCGAAGGACAAGACAGCTCTAGCGAGAATCATTGATCAGCATGCGGAGCGAGAAACGTCTCGTCTTTCGTATAGGCGGACAATGTGGCTCCTGGCTTGGTATTACCTGAATGGCGCTAGACGTTTTGATATTTTTGATCCTGTCCAAGGAACAATCCATCCTCATTATCTAGATGAGGAAGGAAATATGGAGTACCAGTCTCAGGAGCTTTTGTCTGCGATTGACAAAGTTTCTGCCCGAATGGCCTCTATGGATTTGATGCCTAGGGTTTTCCGCAAAGGCAATAGCTTGACTGCTATTCGAGACCGCTCAGTTGCCCAGCTAATTCTGAACTCGGTGGTATCAGAAGACCAGCTTGACAAAGTAAAGACCCAGTTCTCACACATATTCACAACCCTCGGTTCTTGTGGTATTAGCGGTCATATTGTCGATCATGCGACAATAGGTCTGACTTCTGATCTTGAAGTCATTCACCCTAGAGAACTGTTCCCGTTCCCCACAATCGGCAGTGATTACACCAAACAAAGAGGATTGATGAGGCAGAGGTCCGTACCTATCTCTTTCCTGAAGGAAGTCTTCGGTAAGAAGGTTTCTTCCAACCTCGAAAAGATGGAGTACTGGGAACGTAGTTACGGGGAAGACATTGACGAACACCATGATATGTGGGGAGGAGGGGGATCCGGGATCAACTACAACGACGAATCAAATGCAATCCGAGGGCACGAATCCTCCGAGAATACCGCGATGGGTATCGCAAGGATCCGGGAGCTTTGGCTCTTCGGTTCCGCCAACACGGTCAGCAGATACGTCGTAACAAGCGGGGACTACGTCCTGCATGATGAGGATTACGAGGGCCTGGAAGTCTTCTGCCCTATCGGATTCGCTAGGTTCATGGAAACAGGCTCGTTCCACGGAAGCGGTCTCTTCGATGTTCTCTTCTCAGTATCAAGAGAACTCGAAAGGATGATGAAACAGGTATTCAATAATGTTCGTGATCAGGATCGCTATGGTGTTTTGGTTATGCCTCAAGGGCAGATGAACGAAAGAACCATGCTTCGTGATGTAGGCAAAGGTCTTCGTGTCATGCCTTGGGAACCGGATCCAGTTTCGGAAGGATTCCGTCCCTTTGCAATCCAACCTTTCAACACGGGAGATGTTCCCGGTAAGACTGCAATGCTTGCAAAGCAAGCCATGGACGGCTTGAATCCGATTCGGGATCTTATCCGTGAGAAGGGACGTGTTGACTCAGCTGCTGGTCTTTCGTTCCTGGATGAGCAAGTCAACAAGGCTATGACCAATCCTACACGGGGCATAGAAGCTGCCTTCAGTGCTTGTTATCAGTCCCTGTTATCAGGGGCTAACCGTGTGATCATGAGTTCAAATAGGGCAATCCCTATCAATGATTTGAATCTTGATATGGCAGGTGCAGTATTTGATAAGAAGAACGGCACAGTTAGTTTCCAGGGTGCAAACCCAATTCCTTCTGCTAGTAGGTTGAAGTTTGGGATCAAGGAGAGAAGTCCTCGTTCTCAGGTCGCACGCAAGCAAGAAGCTATGGAACTACTCAAGGCAGGAGTAACAGACCCTGATGCCTTAAAGTTGTTTGCATTACAAGAGGGCCTTGATTTTGCGATGTATATCGAAGAAGAGAAATCGGCCTATCAAGCGGTGGTTGAAAACTGCTTGAGCTTGTACTCAGACGGCGATTCTCCGGGAGAGGTTGTTGTTACACCACACACCGCTAGTCCTAAGATTCAGTTGCGGGTAGTAACCGCGTTTATGACGAGCCCTGTGATGATGGCTGCTTCCCCTGAAGTACAAGATGAGTTTATGAAATACCGTCAATTCCTGATGGATTCAATGGGAATGACTCTGCCTGAGGCAGTACCAAACCCAGATGATATGGCTATCCTGATGCAAGCAGAACAGGCTGTTCAGGAACAGATGATGCAAATGCAGGGTCAGGGAGGACTTCCCGGCCCCCAACCCCCTAGTCAAGGAGCCGCGTAATGTCGGAGGAAACCCAAGTCCCTACCCCTGAAACCAATACTCAAGAGACACCTAATGCAGAAACTCCTGCTTTGGATGTCAATACAACAGTAAAGGTAGGAGACCAGGAAGTCCCTGTATCGGAATTGGTATCTGGATATCAGAAACTCGGAGACCTTGAAGAGTACAGGAAAAACGCTTCAATGCTTGTCAAGAATACTCCTATGTCCCCCGAGGATAGGAACAAAGCAATGAGGTATATTTTGGAGAAGGAAGGATACGCCCCCTCCCAGATTGATGAACAACTGAGGGCAACACAAGCAATGTACGACACAGACGAACGAAACGAACCAAACGAGCAATACGAAGAACCTCAATATGCCCCGGAACCCCAAGCTACCCCTGAACCCCCACCGGGAGTAGACGAAGAAGCGAGAGATGAAATCGCTCGCATGAAGCAGCAGAACAACAAACTGCAAGTTGATATGCTGAAAAGAGACCTTGGGGAATCAATGCAACGGGTTATGGGTTCCAATGATTCGGTACGAAAGCTCTTCGACAAAAGCAAAGAGCTTGCGGGTGAAGAAGGATTTGCTGAAAGAGCCGCTGGCATTCGATCCGAAATTCAAAGAATTGCATTAGAAAATATGCGATCTCGAAGAAATAGCGGAGAGAGGTTTGACAAGTCATGGTTCGACCAGGAAACTAATAAAGCTGCTGATACCGTTTATCAGCGAATTCGGTCGGTAATCGGTGACCCGGACAAAATCCAAAGGGCACCGGAAACAGCATCGGATGTTGAATCGTTTATCTCAAAGCCACCTGTTGCTGCTCCAACGTATGAACGAGGGGACAACATGGGATCTGCTACTGACAAGTCTCACGACTTCACAGTAGATGCCCTCTCTCGTCTTGCTGCGGATCTAGGAATGGGCGGCGAATCTCGTATTTAATGAGGAGAAGCCAAAATGGCCGCTACTTCTGGTTCACTCTTCGATAAACATTCTGACCGGATTGAAGAAGTCATCAATAAGAATATTGAGGTCTTCCTTCCTTCTCTTGACCCTGTATGGCGTGACACTGTTGTCACTTCTCAAGGTGTAGGTCCCGCCGATGCAATCGGTCGTGACATGAAGATCCTTAAGACATACATGGGTTCAATGGCAGGTGTTCTCGAACAGGGTGCCCCACGCGGAGACGTGGGTCTTTATGGTGATACAACTTCAGCCGCTGCGCTTGGTAGTCGTATCTATGATCAAAACTTGACTCAAACGTGGCCTTCGCCACTGGTGGGTCCAAACGCTTCGCCGTATCGTCTTGGTATCGGAATGCGTTCCATGATGTCCAACATCATGTTTACGCTTGGCGAACTCCAGGCCGAAGCGGTTCCTGCGTTCATTGGTGAGGTTATTGCTCCAAAGCTCGAAGGCTTTGCGAAAAATGTCTCACATACTCTTTGTAACTACTGGTACTTGAATCAGAACGATTCTTATGCCATTTGTCAGATTAGTAACTTGACCCTTTCTGGTTCAGGTCCTTACTACGCTACCTTCTCTCCGTCCAACAACGCTGTTGATCGGTTCTACGTTGGTATGCGTGTTGACATCTGGGACGATGACAGTGGTGCTCCCGACCTCGATGACAGCGTACATGGTGTTAAGAACTCTACGGATGGTGCACTTGCCAACCGCAAGGAAGTCTACGTCGATTACGTTGATGAGCTTAAGAACGAAGTCCGACTCGTTTGCGAAACGGACCATTTGGATGCCACTACCCACCAGACGGTTGCTAATGATGACTGGGTCCTGTACGCAGGCTCTGTCGGATCAGCTGCTGCTACTGGTTTTGCTGGTATCAATAGTTGGCTCAAGTCGGGTGCAGCAGGTAACAATAACCTGTACCTCTTGGGTGATGATCGGGACACAAGTAATCAGATTGATGTCTCAGCGCATCCTGAGTTCAAGTCCTTCACCAAGAGCAGCGTTGGTACATTGACTGAGCACAAGCTCCGTCAGTACCTCCGTCGCTACCACGCAGCTAAGAACAAGTATGGTCAGTACATTGACTGCCTGATTGCTTCTGACGGTGTGTGGCTGGCTTACGAGGCAACCAAGATCGGTCGCGAGATTCTCGACCGTACTGGCCGTCTCAGTAGCATTAGCACTGAAGGTTCCCAGGAAGGTTTCCAGTTCGCCTTTGATGGCCGTTCGTACACCGGCTACACCTCGACTTACGTTGAGGATGGTTCGGTCTACGGCATCCGTAAGGGTGGCTCCAACTGGAAGCGTTACGTACCGCCTACACCTTCAGGCTACAGCACGTTTGACCGGGCTGACTCATTCATTCCGTTCAACTTTGTTGCCGGTGCTCTTACGGGAACAGGTACGAATAAGCTCCCCATCTACGACAGTTCTGGTTCTAATACTCTCGTTACTGAGGGTGTTCAGATGCCCGGTCTGATGAGGATGCAGCTTGTTCCAGATCAACCTTCTGGCATGAAACTGACCGGTGTTACTACCGACCAGCAATTCAGCGATAACTGATCTGACTGAAGGAAGTCCTCCTTCCCCTGATCGGGACCCCCCAGCCTCCGGGGGGTCCCTTTCTTTTATTTCCCCGCTAAGTGGTTACAATTAGACTACCCCAAGAATAAGGAAGACAAAAATGTCAGTGGTAGATATCGAGATGGTTTTTGATCCTATTGAAATGGCGACGATGGACGGCCTTAAACTGGATGAGAGGCATCACATCTGTCCCGAGAGTCAATGGCTCAGGGCAGTAAAGAGAACTACCGGAAGGGATGACCTATTCGTTTATTACCACAAAGAAACGGAGAAGTTCGTCTTAGCCCAATGGATCTTTACCCCGGAAAAGGATGGGGCAGCGATCTGTACCGAACTTGAGGTAATGGATAAAGCCCCTGACCGTGGAGGTTGGATCTCTCTTGAGTACATCAAGAGACGTTGTGCTAAAGGAGACGAAATGATGAAGTCTCTAAGGCGTAAGGTTAAGGAAGCCAGTTATCGAAAGAAGGCAGAAAAAGAAGAGTTGCTTCAGCAGAGAACCGAAACTGCTAACCATTATAGGAGGAAGGGCATGGAAGACGTAGCAGCTAGTGTGGAGAGTAGTAATTACCAGAAACCTAGTGAAGAACTACTCGATAAGTTGAATACTTCTGCCAGTGGAAAAATCATTACTTCGGGATAAACCATGCATAGCACCGGATCATTTTTGCTAACAGTCATCGAAAGAGTGAGGGCCTATCTAGACGAGGCTTCACTCGATGCTAAATACACAAACGATTATTTAGTAAGACATGTAATTACGCCAGAAATGGTTAATGTGATGTCCAGGCTCTCGATGAACTTTTCCAATCCCGTTAGGATTAGGCACTCCATTACTCTGTCCAAAACCCAAGAGCACTACGTACTCCCTCCTAACATCGGGGAGATATACCGGGTAGCTATCTTGGACACAGACAACCGGGTTACAGAAGAGTGGATGCCTAGAAACGAGTTTCACCCTCGCGGTCCTAGCTGGCAAATCCAAGGCAACATGCTTTCCTTCCGCCCCCTACCTACAAAAGATTCGACGGTAGATATCCATTACATCCCTAACGGAGATTTCCAGCCTCACTACGATTCAGATGGCGGTGAGTTTACTAGCCAAACCACATTCATATTTGACGCTGCTCCTACTCTTGGTTCGATTGATAACCGAGAGAATGCTTATGCAGGGGCTATCTTGAGGGTATGGACTTACAGCACCCATGCAACTCTTGAGGAACGGGTTATTGAGTCATACGACGCCAGCACTCGAACGGCTACTGTTAGGCGTCCATTTACTACGGATATCTCTGATGGGACTCAGACCGGGATGCGTTACGAAGTAGCTCCTGTCGGAATGAACTCCCTTTACCAAGCCATTGCTTGTGCAGCAGCGATCAATCTGGGCACCGCAAGAAATATAACCCAGAAGCAAATGCAATTCCTGATGCTTCAGTACAAGATCAACATGAAGACTATCGGAGACAACCTCTCCAACATGCAGTCAAGAATTGGAAAACACTACGACAAGAGGACGGTTGATAACCATAACTCTCTTCTTTTGGATGATGGTTGATAGATGTCTAGCTTTAACTCTAAGTCATACCAAGATGCTTTTTGGTCAGAACTGACTGTTAACCCTGAGAGGTCTTCGATAAATAAACCTCAGGGTAACTTTTTAGATTCCCCTGACCAAGCTGCTCCTGGCTCAATGCCTGAGAAGGATGGGCACTTTAGACAACCTTTTGATCTTGGTACTCCACCTAAGCACAGGGCAAGGGCCCCTTTCAGTACTCAAGGAGGAAAAGACACAGGAGGGCGTTGGCCTTTCACTCAATTTAACGGTTGGACTGGATTCGGGAACATCCAGCTTCCTGAGGGTGAAATACCGATTCCTCCTCCCGGTGAAACTGACTCAGTATCATTCAGTAGCGAGGATATGACTCCGTGGGCTTCGGGCTCTGCATCTTCAAACGAAATTGTTTATGGGTCAACATCAGAATCGGAAAGTGCTTCAACGGAAAGCGATAGCTCAGACGTTAGTGGCTCTAGCGACGGTTCTAGCAGCTCATCACCAATATTCGATACAGACGACCCAAACACCGGAGGATGTACTCCTGCGGGTTGTTGTAGTGGTTTTAATGGAACTGCTCCAGCAGGAATAGGAGACACTGCATACGCCGTCACGACGTATGGTGCCGGGCCAAATACTGAAGGTTCACACGCCTTTAAAGGGTGTGTGAAAGAAGGAATGAGAGAAGGTTGTTTTATTGTCAACGATAATCTTTCTTCAGACGAGCAGCCAGTAGTAGCTAATTACGTAGTTGACTCTATAACCGCTGACGTTGAAATGTACGGGTGTCCAAATGGGGACGCATTTTACAACGTAAATGGTGTGGATTATAGTGCTAACGACCATCCAAACGGTATTAATGTTGGTTTTGATTGGGATAGTTCAGACACTAGCCAAATAGGCAGGCCTAAGGTATCCGGTAGTTTTAGTGATTGTTGTGGGGACAACCCAGACATTAACGACTGTGCGGTGATCAGTATAGAATGGAAAGTACGTTTCGAAGATACAAACGGAAACTGCTCCCCTTTTACTTGCTCCTACACTTCAACTTCAGTTGATTGTTGTTGCGAAGAAGCTGTCGCAGATGAAGGTACAACGTATGAAGGAGGAGAAAATCCTGTATTCCCTCCTCAACCTTGATTTTTAATTATGAGAGATGACAGAATACAATCTCTAAGAAAAAAATTTCATTCTTCTAACCATAAATCCTTAAACCAGACTGCATACAAAGAAGAAGGTTCAACGGAAAAGGTTAAGAAGAAGAATGGGGATTTGTTCTTTTTTTCTAAGTCTACCTTGGAAAACAAAATCGACCTTAAAGATCAATTTCTAGGTCTGCCTATATTTCTTATTCTTTCAGGTCCAAGCTTAGTCAAAAATAAAAAGGTGTCTCAATCCCTAGAGGACATAAAGTCTTTGGGTGCTTTTTCTTTGGGGGTTAATAATAGTTGGTCTATCTTCAAGCCCACATTTTGGACGTGTGCTGATGGGCCCAACAAGTTCTTGTCTTCGGGATGGCTAGATCCTCGGATAATCAAGTTTGTCCCTAAGGGCAAAGAGGACCAGAAGATAAGAAAAAAAGAGAACGGGAAGTTTATAGACACCTCCATCAGAACCAGGGACTGCCCTAACGTCTTGTTCTATCCTCGAAATACCGACTTTGATAGCGAGTTCTTTTTGACAGAAGGATCTGTGAATTGGGGTCAGACTTCAAAAAGACCTTGTTCTGTTGGATACAGAGGATCAAGATCGGTGATGTTATCTGCCATAAGGCTTTGCTACCACCTGGGGTTCAGGTCGATATACCTCTTGGGCTGTGACTTCCAGATGAAAAGAGGGCAGCAAAACTATGCTTTCAAGCAAGAAAGATCTAAGAGTTCTGTTAATGGAAATAACAGGACTTACGATATACTGAACGACAGGTTTGACGCACTAAAGCCCATCTTCGAGAAGAAAGCTTTAAGTGTCTATAACTGCAATCCTGAGAGCGGATTGAAATCTTTTCCTTACGCAGATCCTCTACAGGGGATTGAACAATTTAAGAAGTTCATCCCTCCAAAAGAAGATACTTACGGGTGGTACGATTAGATGGCTAACGAAATTTCTAGTAATTGGAAATACCCTTTAATTGAACTTAGTCAGGACAAAAGAGTTCCGCTCCCTAGCGTAAGGGAAAACTACGCAGGAGAATTGACTGGCATTGATGGTTCTCTTCAGGGAGGCCTTCGACCGTTCTCGGGATTCAAAAAGGTTATGGATCTGGATTGCACTTCAGATCCTCTCCATAGCTACAACTCGACTATCACTGACTTCTTCCCTGTAACCTTCAGTATCGACTTTGATACCTACGGCTATGGTTTCGTTTATCGAGCAATGAGGGATACGGTCAAAGCAACCGCCACCTGGACTTTCAATGACGAGGTAGCTGCAAACGAGGACATTACCCTTATCGACGCAGCGGGTACCTCAAAGACATACCGTGCTGTCTCTAGTCTTGGAGGAGGAGCCGTAGGTGATGCAACTCCTGCCATAGCTTCAACTGTTGAATTCACTATCGAGGCAGGAGCACTCATCGAAGGCGAGCATGATGGCACTACGACTATCACCTTGACCTCGACAGACGGAACAACCAAGACATACGAAGCTACGAATACCGGAGACGGTATGTACGGAGGTAAGCTACTTCCTAACGGAAACGTAGGCTTTACTTACGACGTAACTGGGGGACCAGGAGGAGACACTATTGGAGACGCAGCCCAGACTGCGGCTAACTTACTTACCGCAATAGAAAGCCCCGTAGGACACACCAGCAGTAAACTTACTGTTGCTCGTGAGGGTGCTAAGTTGACCATTACACAGGTAACGGGGGGGACTGCAGGTAATACCACAATCACTGCGGATAATGAGTTCAAAGCTATCTGTACGGACAATCCTTTCCCCGCTGGTTTTACTGGAGGTAGGGAAGCTGCGCAGATGTTCTTGCAGGGCGGAGACCAGAACGACTCGGCCCAATCTCTCTCCTCCGCGATTACTTCCTCGAACGGACACAACGGAACTATTCTTACTACCTGGACTGCGGGAACGGGAACTATCCTGTTGACCCAAAACACAGCAGGGGAAGAAGGCAATACTGCAATAACGGTAAGTACTAACTGGAATGATGACGTTGCAGGCACTACACCCACTGCTTTTAGCGGGGGATCAGATGTAGATGAGGCAGATATCTTCCTAGACTTTTATTTGGAAAGCTGCGGCGTTTGGTCTAAAGGTAACAAGATCAGAAGCTCTGTAAGTTCCACTGCTCTTATGGATGTCAAGTCCACAGGCAGGTTGATAGTTATTGCTATCCAAGGAAGTCCGGCGACTGTCTTCTATCTAACGGACATTCTTCCTGACAACACATTCGAGAATCCCACTACGGTTCTTTGTGTTAAATCAGGGTCATGTACCTCTGACTCCTCGGGTTACAAATGTCCTGCATCTGCAAACTTTACGTTTGCTAACTCAGTGGACGGAGCAGCTGCAAGATCTACCTTTACGTTCAACACTCATGCTGTTACAGGATCTAAGATTGCAATCGCTTCCCAAGACGGGAATACGAGAACCTACAAGGCAGACGATACTGTTGCAAACGGAACGGCAGGAACAGATAGCCTGGGTGCATACACAACATTCAAGACGGGTGCTCCTCAAGCAACCGCTACTTGGACATTCGAAAGTGCAACCGGAACACTAGATGCGGATGCGACTATCAGGCTGATTGCACACAGCAACGGTATAGATAGGACCTATAAAGCAGCCGGGGCGGGGCCCTCCGTTGATTCAAGTTACGCTTCAAGTGCAACTATCGTTTTGAGCGACAAGGTTGAATACGGAGAAACAATCACCCTCATTGATACCTCGGGCACTTCTAAAACGTACAAAGGTATGTATCAAGGAACGGGAGTAGACGGGTCGGGTAACATTCTATTCCAAGTAGGAACAGATGCTAATGGTTCAGCAAACTCACTAAGGAATGCAATCCTTTCCTCTAATGGGCACAACGGGTCAATCCTCGTAGCTGCTATCGGAGTAGGACAGTCCACTCTATCTCTTACCCAAAACGTAGCGGGGGATGGAAACACAACCATCGCCACATCTACCCACTTCAAAGATTCATGCAGCACTCTGCCCTCCAGGTTTACCGGAGGGGGCAAAGTTATTTTGTTCAACCGTGTTGCTACGGGTGATCAAAATGATACTGCTCAGGTTCTAACGAATGCTATCAATAGCTCAATAGGTCATAACGCAGACGGTATTACTGCTACTTGGACAGCAGGGACTGGCAAGGTCACTGTCACCCAGAAGACTTACGGTAAAGATGGTATGACTACCATCACGACTGGGGGAGGTTGGAACGACGATTGCAGCGTCAACCCAGGTGCAACTTTTACCTTAGCTGACAGCGATGCAACCATGGCTACGGCAGCGGCTACCAACTTGAAAGCTGCGGTTGACAGTGCAAACGGGCATAACTCTGCTGACGGTCTTGCGTCTCTCCAGTTTGCATTCAGTGGTGCAGCTAAAGTAGACGGGACCATTGCCCTTATTTCCGGTAACGCTGACTCCGGAGGAACTTCTATTCTTTACAAGGGAGTTTCCGATGCGGGTGCTACGGGTCAGTTGACTGCCGGAGGTAACGTACAGTTTTATGTTGGAACAAGTGCAGCCGAGGCTGTCACGAATCTGACAGCAGCGATCAACTCGAAGTACGGACACAACTCTGTAGATAAGCAGGCCGAAAGAGATATTGTATTTACCTCTGTCCCCGCTAATGGTTCGACAATACAGCTTATTGGTGCAGGGGCA
>CEUI01030945.1_pt1 | contig 32097 bp, 27 predicted proteins | sample 531411 | NCBI WGS metagenome assembly CEUI01 (sample SAMEA2622841, study PRJEB7988) | marine metagenome | isolation source: saline water (ENVO:00002010), including
AATTGAGCAGAAGCAGTTGAACACCTGGGTCAGTTTTCAGTCGGCAGAACAGCCTCTACTGGGTCAGTTTTCGGTCAGCGGCAACATGCCTGGCCTTCAGATAGCTCAATACTCGAGACAGATTTTTCCGAAGTGCCCGCCAGTCTGCTGCACGCGGAAAGCGTCGGCGATATCGGCGAGTGGAAAGGTCTTGTCGATTACCGGGCGTATTGGCAGGACGTCGAGTGCGCGAACGAGATCCAGTTGATGCTGGCGACTGCCGACTATCAGCCCTTGCAGACGCTGCTGGCGCACCGTTAAACCTGCGGTGGGTACAGGGCCAGCCGCGCCGGTAAGAACACCGATAAGCGCAATATGCCCTGCCACTCGGGCGGCCTGGATAGATTGTGCGAGAGTGCCTGGGCCGCCGACTTCTACGACATGGTCGACGCCGCGGCCGTTGGTGAGTTCAAGGACGGGTTTCGCCCACTCGGGTTCGCGACGGTAGTTGATCAGATGATCTGCACCAAGCTGGCGGGCACGTTCGAGCTTGTCATCCGACGATGAGGTCAAGATGGCCGTCGCACCAAGCGCTTTGGCGACTTGCAGGGCGAAGATCGAAACGCCGCCAGTGCCTTGTATCAGCACGGTCTCGCCAGCCTTGAGGCCACCATTGACGACCAGGGCGCGCCAGACTGTCAGGCCTGCCGTGGTCAGTGTGGCCGCTTGCGCGTGGCTCCAACCTTTGGGCGCACGGGTAAACGCTGTCGCTTCAGCTACCACCCATTCGCGGGCGTAGCCATCCACGCCATCACCGGGAACCGTGGAAAAATCACCATTTAATGGATCGCCGTTCAGCCAGGTGGGAAAGAAGGTCGAGACGACATGATCGCCGACCGCGAAATCAGTCACTTCGTCTCCGACCGCTTCGATGACACCGGCACCGTCTGCCATGGGTATACGGCGATCAGCTGAAGGCATATGGCCGCTTACCACTCCCAGGTCGTGGTAGTTGAGAGAGCTGGCGTGGATTCGCACACGAATCTGTTTCGGCCCGGGCGTGCCGGGGTCTGCCAGGTCGACCAGCTCAAGTCGGTCAAGGCCACCTGGTGCACGCAGTTGCACAGCTTTCATAGGCAGATCTCCAATTTTTCTTCAGTTTGCTGGGAACATGGCGTTGCCGTTGGCCGCGTTCTCTGCCGACACTTCTTCCTGCATCACGTCCCAGTGTTCGACGACTTTGCCGTTCTCCAGCCGGAAAATGTCCACGGCGATCATGTTCTTGCCGAACCAGTTGGTGTAGCGGCCATGAATCATTACTCGATCACCATCTTCCATGGCCAAGCCAGCTTCATAGGTAGGGCTTGGATCATGGCTGCTGATGAAACTACGCAGCACAGTCAGGCCATTGGGCATACCTGGGTTGTGCTGGATCATGTCGCCAGCCCAGTAGCTTTCGGCTTTGGCCAGGTCGCGCTGGTTGAAGACAATATCCAGGTATTCGATGACGACGTCTTTGTTGCTCATAGAGAGCCCTTTGAGTGATGGAGGTTTGAGACGACAGTCTTCGTGGTTTAACAGATCGGCAGCAGCGCTGGTATCAGCCGGTGCCGCCGCCGACCTTAAACAGCAGTTTTCCTACAACTCAAAGCGCCGCGAATCCGGCCTTGTTCGCCTGCAGCCAATCTTCGAAAGATTGTGGTTGGCGACCCGTGATGAGTTGGAAATCGCCGGTAACCTTAGCAACACGGCCAGCCTCGGTATTGCTGTCGAAGGACGCGAAAACGCGTGCCAGGGGCTCAGGCAGGCCGGCTTGCACCATGCCTTGTACCAGCGCTTCCAGTGGAATCTGCACGGCTTCGAACGGCTTGCCTATGGCTGCACTCACGGCGCTGGCGACCTGCGCTTTGGTCAGCGATTGGGTGCCGGAGAGCGTGTAGATTTTTTTCCCGGATTCGCTGCCGGCAAGCACTGTCGCGGCTGCCAGTGCCAGGTCGCTACGTGCGATGTCGGCGCTGCCCTGACCACCATCGGCGGCATACCAACTTCCCGAGGCAATGGCCGGCGGCAGGAACATGAACAGGTTTTCGAAGTACCAGTGGTTGCGCAGCACCGTCCAGCCCGGCAGGCCGCTTGCAGCCAGTGCTTGCTCTGTACCTTCATGGTCGGGAGCGATCAGCAGCGGTGCTCCCTCGGGATTGGGTGCCGAGGTATAGATGACATGGCGAACGCCGGCCGTTTCCAGTCCGCGGATGGCGTTGATGTGCTGTTCCAGTCGACGCCCAGGGCGATCCAGAGCGTCGGTGCTGACCAGCAGAGCACGCTCGATGCCATCGAAAGCGGCGGCGAATGTTTCCGGTTGTTCGAAGTCGAGCGCGCGTGTTGCGACACCCTTGGCGGCCCAGTCGGCCAGCTTTGCTGGGTTGCGGCTAGCCGCAACGATACGGCTGGCGGGTACGGACAGGGTTTCGGTCAGATGTTGCAGAACGAGCTGACCGAAATGGCCGGATGCGCCGGTGACGAGAATCGAATTGCTCATGAATATTCTCCTAGCCAGGGTGATGTTGCTTTCAAGGCTGTATGCTAGTGACCAAACTTTCTTCTGGGAAGTACGCACCTAAAGGTTAGCTAGTGGCGATCAAATACACGCGTGGGAGTAACCAATGGCAGTAAACGAGCACAGTGGGACGCTGACCGAAAAGGTTCGGCTGGGAGAGCTGTTTACCGTGGACTGTCCTTCGAGAGACGTCCTCAAGCATGTGAGCAGCCTCTGGGGAGTGCTGTGCCTGATCAGCCTGCGTGATGGCACGCTGCGGTTTAGCGAGTTACGTCGCAAGGCATCGGGTGTCAGCGAGAAGATGCTGGCGCAGACCTTGAAGCGCCTGGAGGAAGACGGTTTCGTGTTACGGGTTGCCCGCCCGGTCATTCCTCCTTATGTGGAATACAGCCTGACCCCGCTAGGGGTTGAGGTTGCCATTCATGTCGCTAGCCTCGCAGACTGGATAGAAGTCAACATTGGGCGTGTGATGGCGTCTAGGCGTGAGAAAGGTGCCAATGATCTGTCCAGGATCTAGTAGGCTGGTAGTGAAGAGCTACTGCTGGCCTTTCGCCGCTCAAATTCCATCGGACTGAGATAGTCCGTCGTCACCGGCTGCAATTGGCCGATAGCAACCAGTCAGCGACGCCCGCTTCCAAGCAGAAGCGGACAGTTGCCTGAGCCACCATGACCTTGCCTGACGCGTCGTTCTGCAATCAAAACGCTGTGCGTGGTCGCTCTGAACACCAGCTGGCGCAGGCATCAAGCACTGGATGATCGAGGCGAGACGCCGTTGCCTGCGCGTCTCAATCCGTACGGAAACGCCCGACCAGCGTCTTCAGCTCACTGCTCAGTGCGCTTTGCTCTTCGGCGTAGCTCTCGACCTCGGCAGCCTGAGCCGATATCTGCGCAACCGCATCGTTGATGGTCACGATGTTCTGGTTGATCTCCTCGGTGACCAGGTGCTGCTCCTCGGTGGCGGTCGCAATCTGCATGGTCATGTCGCGGATCATCTGCACCTTGCCTTCGATGCTTTCGAAAGCCGCCAGCACTTCCTCGGACGACCTGATGGCGCCTTCCGACTCGACCAGGCTCTGATTCATGCTCACCGTCACCTCCTTGATTCGGCTGACCAGGAGGTTGAGGATATGGTTGATCTCCCCGGTGGAGTCCTGGGTGCGCTTGGCAAGATGACGCACCTCATCGGCGACCACTGCAAACCCTCTCCCCTGCTCGCCCGCCCGGGCCGCCTCGATGGCCGCGTTCAGCGCCAGCAGGTTGGTCTGCTCGGCGATCTGCTGAATGGTCGAGAGGATGTTGTTGATATTGACCGTTTCCTTCTCCAGCTCCTGAATCACCTTGCTGGAACTCTGGATGCTGCTGCCGAGCTTGTTGACCCCCGACGTGCTGCGCGCGATGACCTCCTTGCCATTGCGCGTGGCCGCCAACCCCTGCTCCGAGACGTCGGCGGTCTGTACACAGGTTTTCGCCACTTCATTGGCGGCCGAGGACATCTCGGTGACGGCCGTGACGATCTGCTCCACCGAACTCAACTGGCTCTGCAGCGTGGCGGACATCGCGGTAGTGCGCTTGCTGGTCTCACTGGAGACGCCATCCATTCTGACGGCATTGTCCTTGATTACCCGGATCATGCCCTGGATAGACTCGATGAACTGATTGAACCAGCTGGCCAGTTCCCCGGTTTCGTCCGAACTGAGGCGCGCCAGGCGGCGAGTCAGGTCCCCTTCCCCCTGCGCGATGACACGCAGTCCACCTGTCACCAGGTTGATCGGATTGGCGATCCGCTGGGCGATGATCACCCCGGCGATACCGAACAGCGCGACCAGTACGATGCAAACCCCAAGGGTCAACCAGGTCAGCTCGCGGGCACTGGCATATACCTCGTCCGCCTGCTTCAGGCCAACGAACTTCCAGCCCAGCTCAGGTGACGTATAGACATTGGCCATGTAGGCGACGCCGTCGATATCCAGCTCGACCAGGCCATTGTCGGTCTTGGCGATAGTTGCAAAGTACTCACCCGGCAGCTCGCTGATTTTCTTGAAGTTGTTGTCCGGCTGATGGCCATCCACGAGCAGGGTGCCACTCCCCTCCGCCACCATCAGAAAACCGGTTTCGCCAAAGCGTACCTTCTGCGCCATCTCCGTCAGCGCCTTGAGCGACACGTCCACCGCCACGACCCCGGAGAACGCACCGGCGTTATCCTTGAAGCCCTTGAGCACCGATACATAGACTGCGTCGTCCGGTTCCCAGTAGTAGCCGTCACGACGAGCCAGCGTGAAGTTGGCGTCACGGCCCTTGGTGTACCACTCGCGCTTGCGCGGGTCCCAGTCGCCGTAGTCGCCGGTACCCGGCCACTCCACGTAGCCACCCTGGGTATCGCTCATGTAGACGTAGCCAAGCGTTGGGTTGCTCTCACCGATACTGGAGAAGTAATCGAAGATCTGCTTCTCGCGCCCGCCGTTGGCCGTGGCGACCTCGCCAGGCTTGCGCGCCTCGGCGAAGTAGGTACTCAGTGCACCGCCGTCGGCATCCCTGACTGCCGGGTATTCTGCCAAGGCCGAGACGGTGTAGCCCACCGAGTCGAAAAAGGTGGTGAAACTGCTGTTAACCAGTTTCATGTCCAGGCTGCTGGATAGCAGAAAATTCTCTCTGGCCTGTTCCGTGACGTTGCGGATAGTCAGCAACGCCACGATCAGGACCGGGATCAGCGTTGCAACCAGAAAACTCACCAGCAGCTTGGATCTGATCTTCATTCTTGTGGCCTCGCAAGGGATTCCTCAACGTAGCAGCATGTGCGGCACTGCGCCCGCCGCCAGGGACGCCGTACCAGTGAAGATAGGACAGAATTACTTCGTCGTGGGCATGGAGAACGAAACGCTCTCGCGTAGACGCTGAACGAGCAGCTGTGGCCTACCCCCAGTGCCAACAGACAGCTGTTGGCCGTCAGTTACCCTGGGCTGAGGGCAGGAGCCGGCCAGCTCCACCCGCTGCCGCCAGTCAGTCAAGCAGTGAGCGTTTCTCGACAAGAAAGTCGATCAATACCCGTATCTTGGCGGGCATCTGTGCCCGCGTCGGTGCATAGAGATAGAAACCGGGGAAAGGCTGACACCAGGGCTGCAACACCCTCACCAACTCGCCCGAGGCCAGTTGCTCGCGCACGCAGATGTCGAGGTACTTGATCAGGCCGACGCCCTGGATGGCCGCCTTGAGCATGCTTTCGTCGTCGTTGAACACGACGCTGCCACGCGGCTCGAACACCTGGGTGTGGCCATCCCCGTCCGGCTCGGTAAAGGACCAGCGATCCAGTGTGCCACTGCTGGTGAAACGATACGCCAGGCAGTTGTGCTGCATCAGATCGGCCGGGGACCGTGGCGTACCGTGACGCGCGAAATAATCTGGCGAGCCGACCACCGCCATTTCGATACGCGGAGTGATCGGCACCGCCACCATGTGCTCGTCCAGACTCTCGCCCAAGCGAATCCCCACGTCAGCACCGTCGGCGATGATGTTGGCGAATCCATCGTTGAGCACCAGCTCCAGACGCAATCCGGGATAGCGCGCGAGAAACTCGCCCAGGTGCGGCTCCAGCAAGGTCCGTGCGGCGATACGGGACGTATTCACCCGGATCAGGCCGTTGGGCGCGGACGGCACCTCGCCCAGTTCGGCAACCGCCGTGTCGATCATCTTCAGCGCAGGCGCCAGCGCATCGAACAGGCGCTGGCCTTCCTCGGTCAGCGACATGTCGCGCGTGGTGCGGTGCAACAGGCGTACGTTGAGCTGCTGCTCGAGGCTCTTGAGGTGTTGCGACAGCGCCGCGCGGGACATTTCCATCTCGGTTGCAGCCTTGGTGAAGCTGCGGTGCCGGGCGATATGGACGAACCAGGCCAGGGCTGGAAGTTGCGATGGATTGATCGACATATTGTTCAGTATCCCTAACAAGTCATGTCGATTCTTGCATATTTTTCCCGAACAAACGCGGGACTAGTATGAATCCATCGAGTGGCACACAGCCCCTCAGCACTGGAGCCAGATCATGCAGAAAGTCAGCATCCCCACCCTCAACGGCCAGAACGTCACGCTCGCTGCAGTGATCCATCAGCCGGCCAATTTCGATGCCAGCCAAAAGTACCCGGTCATTGTCGTCGCGCATCCGGGCGGTGGCGTGAAGGAACAGGCCTCCGGCCTGTACGCCAAGAAACTGGCGGAGCAGGGACTACTGGCCATCGCCTTCGACGCATCCTTCCAGGGCGAAAGCACTGGCGAGCCTCGCCAGCTGGAGAATCCCTACATTCGCACCGAAGATGTCAGCGCGGTGGTCGACTACCTGACCACTCAGACCTATGTCGACACCGACCGCATCGGTGCCATGGGCATCTGCGCCGGCGGCGGCTACACCGCCAATGCCGCCATCAACGACCGTCGCATCAAGGCCATCGCCACGGTAAGTGCGGTCAACATCGGGCAGATGTTCCGCAACGGTTGGGAAAACGCCGTCAAGGATGCCGACGCCATGCCCTACATCGCGCACGGCTCTCAGGCCCGCACCAGCGATGCCAACGGTACCGAACTGGCCACCCTGCCGCTGGCGCCGATGCGTGAAGAAGATGCCCCCAACGAAGAGCTGCGCGAAGCCTGGGAGTACTACCACACCCCGCGTGCACAGCATGCCAATGCGCCAGGCTTCATGACCGCGCGCAGCCTGCCGCAGATCATCACCTACGACGCCTACCACAAGGCCGAAGCCTTCCTCACTCAGCCGATCCTGACCGTAGCCGGCAGCGTTGCCGGCAGCAAATGGATGAGCGATGACCTGCTTGCCCGGGCAGCCAGTACGGACAAGCAGATGCATGTGATCGAGGGTGCCAACCACATGTCACTGTATGACAAGCAGCCCTATGTGGACGAGGCGGTCTCCGTACTGGCGCAGTTCTTCCAGACGCGCCTGTAACCCACCACATTGAAGGCGGCCGGCGCGATGCGCACCGGCCGCCCAGGAGCCACCCCATGAGTACCATCAAGCACGTCAGTTATCGCAATCTGGGCTGGGACTCGGCCGCCGACCTGTACCTGCCGCCGAGTTTCGACGAGAGCAGGACCTATCCGGCCATCGTCAGTACGCACCCGATCGGCAGTTGCAAGGAGCAGACCTCCGGCAACGTCTACGCACGCCAACTGGCCGCGGAAGGCTTCGTCGTCCTTGCCTTCGATGCCAGTTTTCAGGGCGCCAGCGGTGGTGAGCCACGCTTCATGGAAGACCCGGCGATTCGCGTCTCGGACATTCGCTACGCCATCGACTACCTGGTGAGCCTGCCTTACGTAGACGCCAACCGCATCGGCGCCATCGGCGTGTGTGGCGGCGGTGCCTACACGGTCAGCGCCGCAAGCACCGACCAGCGCATCAAGGCGCTCACCTCCATCACCGGGGTCAATTTCGGTCGACTGATGCGTGAAGGCTTCAGCCAGTTCGACCCGGTCGCTGCCCTGCAGGCCATGGCCGCCCAGCGCACAGCGGAGGCCCAGGGTTCGCCCCGCCATGTCATCAACTACCTGCCCGATTCGGTCGAAGCGGGCAAACAAGCCGGCATCAGCGATATCGACGTGCTGGAGGCCACCGACTACTACAAGTCGGCGCGTGGCCAACAGCCCAACGGGGCGACCAGCGGCCTGTTCTCCTTCAACAGCGCAGCCATGGCCTGGGACGCCTTCGCCCATGCTGAAACCCTGCTGACCCAGCCGCTGCTGGTGGTGATTGGCGACAAACCCGGTGGTTTTGGCGCCTACCGCGACGGCTGGGAGATCTATGGCCGGGCGGCATCGCAAGCCAAGCAGATCTTCGTCGCGCAAGGCTGGTCGCACTATGACCTCTACGACCAGCCGGAGCCGGTCGCCCTGGCCATGGCGCAGATCGTGCCGTTCTTCAAACAGCACCTGTAGGACGGCAGATCAGTCATGAAAAGGGTACTCATCCTCGGCGCCACCGGGCAGATCGCCCAATGGGTGGCCCGAGGTCTGGGGCAACACGAAGGTGTGCAGCAGACCTTGCTGCTGCGCAACCCCAGGAAGCTCAGCGGCGAGGAGCCGAACAACGCACAGGTGGTGATCGGCGATGCCCTCGACAAGAAGCTCCTGCGCAAAGTCATGACCGGGCAGGACATGGTCTACGCCAATCTCGCCGGTGAAGACCTGGACAAACAGGCCCAGGCCGTCATCGCCGCCATGCAGACCGCCGGGGTGAGGCGCCTGATCTTCGTCCTGTCGCTGGGCATCCATGACGAGGTTCCAGGCCGGTTCGGCGAGTGGAACCGCGCCACTATCGGCGAGGACCTCAAGCCCTACCGCCGGGCCGCGGATGCCATCGCGGCCTCGGGCCTGGACTTCACCATCCTGCGCCCGGCCTGGCTGACCGACGAGCACGAGGTGGACTACGAGCTCACCGGCAAAGACGAACCCTTCAGCGGCACCGTGGTTTCACGCAAGAGCGTGGCCGACCTGATCGTGCAGATCATCACGCAGCCCACGTTGCACATTGGCGCCGACCTCGGGGTGAACAAGCCCGGCAGCGACGGCGACAAACCATACTTCATGTAAAGCGAGGCCGACGATGTTCAAGTGGATCGCCCTGTTGCTGGGAGTGCCTATCGCCGTGGTGATACTGGAGCTGCTGGCGGTCACCTGGATAGAAAGCCTGCAGGCGCGCCAGCTGGCGAGTCGACAGCCCGAAGTCAATCCGCGGGACGAGGCCCGTACGGCCGTGGTGTATTTCTCCCGCTCGGGCAATACCGCACTGGCCGCACGGCAGATCGCCAGGCACCTTGACGCCCGACTGTTTGCGCTCGAGGCGCCAGCCTATTCGCTTGGCCTGAGCGGTCTGCTGCATGCACTCAAGGACGCCTACAGGCTCAAGGAAAGAGCCGGGGCACTCCCTCAGATCAACCCGAGCGACATCGATCTGGCGTCATTCGATACCGTCTGGCTCGGCTCACCGGTGTGGCTCTACAGCCCCGCGCCACCGCTCTGGAGCTTCGTCGAGCACAACCGCTTCGATGACCAGCACATCGTGCTGTTCAACACGTACAACAGCAACTTTGGCGACGAACACATTGAGAAGCTCAAGGCCAAGCTGATGGCACGAGGGGCGCGCTCATTCGAGCACCGCCACATCCAGCGTGGGCGCATGGGCCGGCAGACGCCCCCCGAGCAGATGCTTCAGGCTATCGAGGAGCAGTGGTTCAACGGGCAAACCAGCCCCTGAGTCTCGGTGCAGGCCCAGCGCTGCTGCGACCGATGCCGGGCGCGGTTACCTGCCCTTCTCCCGCCTGCGTTGTGGAACGCTCTGCCAGGCATCCGCCTGCGACTTGCCCGGAACAGCCACATGACAAGGAGCGCATCTTGATGCTCAAATCAATTGCCTAAGCAATGATTTGAATTTAAATTACCACGCTCCATGTTCTGACGAGTCACCCGCATGCCCTCCAAGACCGCCGCCCTCCACGACCTCACCAATGCCCTGCAACCGGTGCGCAGAGCCTGGAAAAAAGCGGTCTCTCGTGTCATCGCCGACACCGGCATATCCATGTCGCTGGCGACAGTCGTAGTGCTGGTCCACCGCAACCCGCAGGGCATAACCCAGAAGGAGCTGGCCGAGGAAGCCGGTATCAATCCCGGAGCCCTGGTACGCCTGCTGGACCAGGCCACCGAGATGCGACTGCTGGAAAGAAGGCAGGTACCAGGGGACAGGCGAGCCAACACACTGCACACCCAACTCTCCGGGGCAAAACTGGCCGAGCAGGTGGAAGCCGCGGCAGACAAGCTGCGCCTGGAACTGATGCTGGACGTACCGCAAGCGGATATCGAGCGGGCCACGGCCCTCCTGCGCCTCTTCGAGGAACGGGCCAATCAGTACCTGCTGGACACTCCATGAAACCCAGCGCCCCGCAACTGCTGTACGCGGTGAAGCTCTACCTGTCGGCGATGCTCGCTTACGCCCTGGCAGTCAACCTCGGTCTGCTCAACCCCTACTGGGCCATGGTGACTGCCTGCGTGCTCAGCAACCCGGTCAGCGGCGCGGTCAGGGCGCGCGCCACCTACCGCCTGGGCGGCACCCTCTTCGCCGGAGCACTGACCCTGCTCATGTCCGCCTATCTGAGCAATGCCCCGCAGATGCTGGTGATCTGCTCGGGGCTGTCGGCCGCCGCAATGCTGGGCGCATCCCATCTGGACCGCACCCCCAGGGCCTACTTCTTCCAGCTGGGCGCCCTGACCATGATGCTGGTCGCCATTGCCTACATCAATCATCCGGACACCATGTTCCACATGGTGGTCACGCGGGTCACGGAGATATGCCTGGGCATCGTGAGTGTCACACTGGTCGACAGCCTGATCTTTCCCTCATCGCTGGCGCCGGTGTTGCGTGAGCGTCTCAAAGGCTGGCTGCCCGACATGCTGCGCTGGCAAGAAGACTGTCTGGATGGCAAGCCGGTCGATGCGCAGACCGAGCTGGATCGAATCAGGACCCTGGGCGATATCGCGTCGTTCAGCCAGCTGATGTCCACCCTGAGCTACGACAGCTCGGTCGACCGAACCACCCGCCAGGCCGCGGCCACCCTCCAGCAGCGCCTCCTGAGCCTGGTGCCGCTGCTGAGTGCCATCGGCAACGCCCTTGCCGACTTGCCCGAGACCCTGCGCCAGCCCCTGCGCCCCTACCTGGCCGAAGTCCGTCACCAGGCGCGCAGTGAGACGCCGAACCATGAACGGCTTGCCGGGCTGCTACCAGACACGGCGAGCTTGTCATCCTGGGAGCGACTGATCGTCGATGCGCTCCACGACCATATCCATCAGTACCTCGAGCTGTGGGCCGAGGCTCGACAACTGGATGCCTTTCTGGATGGCGAGCCCCTGCCGCTCGAGCTGCACGAGCGTGTCCGGCAAGCCAGGGCGTTCCCCTTGCCGGCCGACACGGACATGGCCACGCGCATGTTCGCCGGCATCCTGGCGACCTATACCCTGCTGTGCCTGCTCTGGTACTTCACCGGCTGGGAACAGGGCGCCAACATGGTGTTGCTGGGCGTGGTGGCCATCGCCTTCTTTGGCAGCGGTGACGAGCCCGGCTACGCCATCAGTTACTTCGGTCGCTTCGCCCTGATCGCCATGGGGCTGGGCTTCGTGCTCGGCTATGTGCTGCTGCCTCTGGCCAGCGACTACACCAGCTTCCTGCTCGTCATGGCGCTGTTTCTCCTGCCCCTGGGCGCCTGGGCGGCCATCAACCCACTGGCGACGCTGGCCATCGCGCTGTCGTTGAGCAGCATCAACTTCCAGGGACACTATGCGCCGTACGACCTCGGTTTCTTTCTGGAAAGCACCTGCGGCACGCTGGTCGGCGTCTATTGCGCCTTCATGTGCGCGGCCCTCTTCCGCCGCTGGGGCGCGCAGCCCATTCTCGACCGCCTGGAGCGCCAGGACAGGCGGGCGTTGCAGCGCCTCAACGCTCACGTGAACGAGCAGGAGCTGGCGCGCTTCCAGAACACCACGCTGGATCGCATCACCGCTCAGGGTCCCCGGCTTGCCGCCATCGGCCAGGGGGCAGAAATCCCCAACCTGCTCGCCCGCCTGGAGGCAGGAATCAATCTGGCCAGACTGCGCCTGGCCAGCGCCAACGGCCAGGCACCTGCCGTCCTGACGAGCGAGCTGTGGCAGCACCCGTTGCCGCGTGACGAGCAGACACGACGCCGCTTGCTCGACCAGCTGGACGCCGGCCTGGACGCAGCCTGGCAGCGCCACGACAGCCGACAGCTACGCCCCCTGACCTGGCTGCGCCTGCGCCTGTTCCCCAACGCCGCCGACTGGAGCCCGCGTGATGATCGGTGAAATCAACCTCGACGGCCTGTACATCTCGCCCTTGCTGTTGTGCCTGATCGCAGCCTTCGTCCTGCGCCTGGGCCTGTCTCGACTACTTGCCTGGACCGGCGCCTACCGACTCGTCGCCCAGCGCCCCCTGTTCGACACCGCCCTTTACCTGTTGCTGACTGGCGGGCTGTTTCACGGCCTGCAGCTACTGACCACCCCATGAGGACCGCATGACTCGTCCCACCCCACTCCGCGTGCTACGCCCGCTGGTGACCCTGGCAGCAGTACTGGGCGCCGCGCTTGTCCTCTGGCAGCTCTACCTCTACTACACCTACGCACCGCAGACCCGCGACGGCAAACTGCGTGCGGATGTGGTGCCGCTGGCGACTGACGTCTCGGGGAAGGTGGAAGCCGTCTACGTTCACGACAATCAGGTCGTGCAGAAAGGCGAACGACTGTTGAGCCTCGACAAGGAACGCCTGCGCAACGCCCTGGCCCAGGCCGAAGCAGCCGTGGAACGCAGCAGGGTGCAACTGGCGTCGGCACAACGCGAACGCAAGCGCTATCTCGAACTGAAAACGGCAGTCTCCGCGCAACAGAAGGACTACCGCCAGGATGCTCTGGCCCAGGCCAATGCAGAGCTGCATCAGGCACTGGCAGACCGTGAACTGGCGACCCTCAACCTGCAGCGAGCCGATCTCTACGCCCCAGTGGATGGGGTGGTCACCAATTTCTCGCTGCGTCCGGGCGCCTACGCCAGCGCCGGACAGCCGGTCATGACCCTGGTCGACAGCAGCAGTTTCTATGTCGCCGGCTATTTCGAAGAAACCAAGCTGGCGCAGATCAGCGAGCAAGCCAAGGCCATCATCTGGGTCATGGGCGAGCCGCAGCCACTGCGCGGTCATGTGGAAGGCTTGTCAGCCGGGATCAACGACAGCGAGCGCAGCACGGCGTCTGGCACGCTGCTGGCGAACGTGAACCCGACCTTCAGCTGGATTCGCCTGGCGCAACGCATCCCCGTACGCATCGCTATCGACGAGATACCGGAAGGCATGAAGCTGGTAGCTGGACGAACCGTTTCGGTCAGTCTGGAGCCAAGTTCAACCCCCTGAGTCTGAGGCGGACAACTGACTCGACGCCGAATGAAGCACGGCGTCACTCAACCCTGCCGGGTCAGTTGACCTATCAGGTCCTGCTCCAGCATCCAGATACGATCCTGCCCCCACAGGGCCGGCAAGTCGTCGATGCGAAACGAGGGTACGCCCCAGAGTCCTTCACCCAGCATCTCGCTCCGGTTGGCCTCGGCGACTGCCCGCCAGCTCGGGTCGGCCAGGGCAACGGCAAGCTCATCCGGGTCCAGCCCTGCACGCTGCGCGATCCAGGCCAGGCCGCGGTCCGAGCCGGCGTCGATCCCTTCGGCGAATACGCCCCTCAGGAACGACTCCAGGAATTCGGGCCCTTTGCCCTGGCCGATGGCATGCTGGAGCAGCGCCAGGCCGCGCTCCGTTGGTGCCCCGAGCGGGTCGGCAATCGTCCCGAACGGCAGCCCCAGGCGTTCCGCCTCGCGCTTGGTGTCGCGAAGGATGTAGAGCCGCTTCTCGATGGGGACGGGCAAACCGCGCATGACCATCGGCAGCACGAATCTCAGCCTGAGCTCAGCGCCATAGTGCTCGGCCAGCTGCCTTATGCGGGGCGTCGCAATCCAGGTGTAAGGGCTGCGCAGCGAGCAGAAGAAATGCAGCACCGGCGCTTGCGTGCTGCTCACGCCCTCCTCCAGCAGCAGATCCGGCGGTGCAACGAGGGGCTGAAGGCCGGCCTCGGCCAGGCCTGCGTCTGCCAGCCTGCGCTCCAGATGATGCAGGCGATCGATCCCCCAGTACCACTCGCCCTCGAAGTAGAAGGTCGCGCCCAGGTAGTGCCCCAGTCGTTGGCGCAGCTCGCCGCCGTCGGGTGCGGAAAATTCGCGGACGGGCGCCAGTTTGAAGTGGCCTGCCAGCCGCCGCGCATCACGCGCCGACCATTCGCCAAGCCTCGCGAGGTCGGGAGCATTCTCCATCGAGGGCGGTGGCACGAGGTGACTGGCGATCCGCACCCGGTAACGCTGCTGAAGCTGCGGCAGCAACGAGGCGGTCAGGTGGCTGTACGGGTCATCCGCCTGATGGAAGTAATGCACCACCGGCTCCTGCCCCTGCAATCGCCTTGGCACGGAGGCCAGACGCCATCGCCAGTCACGCAGGGTCGGGCTGGTGAGCGTTCGCGTCAGGGTACGAGAGATGGCTGCTTTCAACTGCGACTCCTGCCGACACCCGTCATCCGCGCCGCGGGCGTCGTGATTATTGTTCTGCCGAGTGCCGCTTTCCTGGTGGCCAGGCGCCAGGTTCAGCGTGCGGAAGGGGTATAGACGTTATGAGCATCGGCGGTCGATCTCAATGACCTGGCAAGCCATGTGTGTATCCAGACCCGAGTACCCAGGATTGCCGGCAGGTTCGAGCGCCCGAATGGCATGGCCGCTGCTCTTCCAGCGCCGCAGCGCCGTATCGAATCCCCGGACACGCCGTGACCGATCAGTACTGCCCCAAGCTGCTGGCATATGGACAGCAAAGCCGCGCTATCATGCCTGCGCCTGCGTTCGGCACGACGACTAGGAGCAGTAGATGAACGATTCGCGCCAGGCGGTCTTCGCCCAGGAATGCGACCTGATCATGAAGGGCGGTATCACCAGCGGCATCGTCTATCCGCTGGCCATTACCGAGATTGCCAAGGCATTTCGTCTGCGCAGCATCGGTGGTACCAGTGCCGGTGCCATTGCCGCGGCAGCGGCGGCCGCTGCCGAGCTGGGGCGCCAGCGCTACCAGCAGGGGCAGCTGCAGCAGGACCCCGCCGGCTTCGCCGAAATCGAGCGACTTCCCGAACACCTCTGCACCCCTGCGGCCGGTGGGCGCGGCACCAAGCTGCTGGCGCTGTTCAGGCCCGTCGCGCCTCTGCGCACGCTGTTCGACACCTTCATCACGATCCTCGACAGCAAAGGCAAGAGCCCCTGGGTGCGGGTGGTCGCGCCCCTGAAGGTCCTGCTGGCGCGACACAAGCTTGCCGCGCTGCTCGGTGCCCTGCTCGCCGGCGGGCCGCTGTGGTGGAGCGCCATCGCCAGCGACAGCCTGCTGGTGTGGCTCTGGGTCGCGCTGTTCGCGGTGCTTGGCAGTGCCCTGGCAGTCGTCTTGCGCCTGCTCGTGCCTGCGCTGCGGGAAATCCCGGCGAATGGTTTCGGCCTGTGCACCGGTATGCCGGCAACTGACGACAGCGCCCCCGGGGAAGCCCTGACCACCTGGCTGACCCACTACCTCGATCGCCTCAGTGGTCAGCAGGCATTCTGCGCGGGCCAGGCCGAGACCATCGAATGCGAGCGGCCGCTGACCTTCGGCGACCTGCGCAAGCAGGGTATCGACCTGCAGGTCATGACCACCTGCCTGAGCATGGCGCGCCCCTTCCGCCTGCCGTTCCGTGATGACGACCAGGTGCGCGAGAACAATCAGTTTCATTTCCGCGAGGAAGAGTTCGCCCGCCTGTTCCCCCGGCGCGTGGTCGACTGGATGAGCGCACACCAGCGCCCGAGCGACAGCGAGCGGCACGACGGCTATCTGCGCCTGCCGGTGCCGGACGACCTGCCGGTGATCGTCGCCGTGCGCATGAGCCTGAGCTTCCCCCTGCTGCTCAGCGCCGTGCCGCTGCATGCCGTGGACTACCGCAAGCCCGGCAAGCGGCTGGAGCGCTGCTGGTTCACCGATGGCGGCATCAGCTCCAATTTTCCCATCCACTTCTTCGACGCCGCACTGCCGCGCCGCCCGACCTTCGGTCTCGACCTGGGACCGACCGACGGCGCCGACGCGCAACGGGTACGCTTTCCGCGCAACAACGGCGACGCACGGCTGGCCTACTGGCGGCGCTTTCCGCAGCACGGCCTGCCCGCCCTGCGCGGCTTTCTCGGCCAGCTCAGCAATGTCGCCAAGGACTGGAACCACGAGACCCTGTCGCTGCTGCCCGGCTTCCGCGACCGCATCGGCCTGATCCAGCTGACCCCGGACGAAGGTGGACTCAACCTGAACATGCCCAGGGAACGCATCGAACGACTGACCCGCTACGGCCGCGAAGCCGGCCAGCAGTTCGTGCTGCGCTTCGGTAACCCGGCGCATTGGCAGCCGGGTGCGCAGGCCTCGCCGATGAACTGGGAAAACCACCAGATCATCCGCCTGCGCCTACAGCTGGCCAGCGTCGCCGAACAGCTGCAGAGCCTGGAGCGAGCCTGCCGCGAGCTGCATGACACGCCTCAGGATTACCAGCGCTTCTTCGGCACGGATGCCAGGCACTACAGCTACCCCTTCAAGGGCCTCAACGATCTGCAGCAGGACCCGGACACCGGCCTCTACCGTACCCAGGCCGGCCTGGCCCAGGCCATGCTCGAGCAGTTGCGGCGTATCGCCCAGATGATCGAGCAGCATCCCGACAGCCACCCGGCCATCGGTGCGCCCAAGCCCACGCCGGAATTGAAGCTGCGGCCACGTCTCTAGGACACCAGCGCAGATGACGATCTGCCGGGGCGGCCCGCGCATGCGGCGGGCTGCCTGAGGCGCGGTTCAGTAGCGTCGCGTGCTCATCAGCTCCTCCAGCACGCGAGGGGTGACGCGAAACGGAATCGACATGTGATCCTCGCCCGCTTCGAGCTGGAAATCGCTGCGCAGACCGTACTGCGACAGCGACTCCAGGCGCAGCTGCAGCGAACGCACGTCCTGGATCTCCTGCGGCATTTCCCGGTCGCCCACCCACATGCTCAGGCTGCGGTGGGTCAGGTCCAGCTCGCCTGCTCGAGCACGCTCGACGAACGCACGCTCATGCGCCAGCAGGTAGCGATCACGCCACCACAGGCTGGGGCTGATGGCGACCACGTGCTGGAACAGCTGCGGCCGGGTGAACAGCGTGTAGATGGCGAACATGCCGCCGAACGAGTGCCCGACCAGGCTGACCTGATCCCGATCGACCTTGAAGCGCTGGTTGACCCGCGGCATCAGGCGCTGCTCGATGAAATCGAGAAACAGGTCCTGGCCGCCCTGCGGCGGATCGTTGCGCTCGGGCAGTTGCGGCGGCGACAGGTCGAACGCACGACGCTCGAAATCCAGCGGCGTATCGCTGGGGTAGCCAATGGCGACGACGATCGCCTTGCGCCAGCGCTCCTGCGCCCGCTTGGCGGCATGCAACGCCGGGAAGTAGGCATTGCCGTCGAGCAGGTAGATCACCGGGTAGCCGCCGGTATAGGGCACGTCGCCCTCCGGCAGGCTGAGCATGATCCGGTAATCGCGGCCCTCGGCGCTTTTCATCAGCCATTGCTCGCTACCGTCCAGGTTGACCGGCTCGGCATGGGCGGCGGCCAGACCACCCAGCAGCAGCGCCGTCACAGCGCTGCGCAACCAGTTCAGGGCGCTCACCAGCTGTAGCTCAGGCTGGTGATCAGGCTGCGCGCCTCGCCACGGTAGCAGTAGCCGTCCTGACAGTTGACGTACTGCTTGTCGGTCAGGTTGCGCGCGTTGACGGCCAGGCGCACGCCATCCAGCTCACCGGCGAAGTCGTAGTGCACGCCAGCGTCGAACAGGGTGTAGTCGTCGCTCTTCACCGTGTTCATGTCGTTGCCGTACACGCTGCCGGTGTAGCGGGCGCCGGCGCCAAAACCGAGCCCCGACGGCAGGTTGTAGTCCAGCCACAGCGCGGCCATGTGGCGCGGCGTGTCCTTCGGCTCCTTGCCTTCGTTGCCGTCATTGCTCCTGGTCACCTCGGGGTCGTTGTAGCTGTAGCTGGCGTTCAGGTGCAGGCGCTCGCTGAGGTCGGCGACCGCCTCCAGCTCCAGACCGCGTGACACCTGTTCGCCGGTCTGCACCGTGTTGAGCGGGTCGAGCGGGTCACGGGTCGACACGTTCTGCTGGGTCAGGTGATAGAGCGAGGCGGTGAACAGGGCGCTGCTGCCTGGCGGCTGGTATTTGAGGCCGATCTCGTACTGCGTGCCCTCGGTGGGCTTGAGCGGACCATTGGCGTTGGTCCCACTCTGCGGCAGGAAGGACTCGGCGTAACTGGCGTAGGGCGCCAGGCCGTTGTCGAACAGGTACAGTGCGCCGAGCTGGTAGGTCGTGGCGGAATCGCTGGTGCGGCGGTTGCTGTCGCTCAGGTTGTCGCTGTTGCGCACATGCACCCAGTCGCGGCGTATACCGGCGGACAGGCGCCAGCGCTGGAGTTCGATCTGATCCTGCAGGTACAGACCGCTGCGCTGGGTCAGGTTGTCCTGATCGGCCAGCGGGTTGCCGGGGAGGCTGACCGGCTGGTGATAGTCCGGCGCACTGATGTCGATGGACGGCGCCGGCCCCGAGGCATAGAGCACCGAGCTGTCGAACCAGGCGTAATCCCAGCCGCTGAGCAGGGTGTGCAGCAAGGTGCCGGTGGCGAAGCGGCTGACCAGGCGGGTGTCGCTGCTGACCGACTCCATCTCTTCGTACACACCGACGGCGTAGCGCTCCATCACCCCATTGCTGATCGTGCCGTTGGGCTGCAGGTACTGGTTGGTGGTATCCAGCTGGCCGTAGCGCAGGTTCTGCTGCAGGCTGAAGGTGTCGTTGATGATGTGCTCGAACTCGTAGCCCAGCGTCCACTGGCGCTGATCGAGCTTGTCGAAGTATTCGTCGCCCTGCCAGAAATCGGTGAGGCGATTGCCATCGTGGTAGAGCATCGGCGAAGCAGCGGTCTCACGCTCCTGATACTGGGCCAGCAGGGTCAGGCGGGTGTCGGCATCGATCTGCCAGCTCAGCGACGGCGCCAGCAGGCGCACGTCATTGTTCAGTTGCTCGATGTCGTACTCGGCGTCGCGATAGACACCGACGGCGCGGAACAGCACGTCGCCCTCCTCGTCCAGCTTGCCGCCGATATCGAACTGCCCCTGCCGGTGCTCATGGTTGCCGGCCTGGATTTCCACCCGATTCCTGGCGTCCAGACTCGGCCGTTTGCTCACCCGGTTGACCATGCCCCCCGGACTGATCTGCCCATACAGCACCGAGGCCGGGCCCTTGAGCACCTCGATGCGCTCCAGTGCAAAGGCCTCGGTGGCGTAGATCGACAGCCAGCCGTTGTAGGGCTGGCGCAGGCCGTCGAGGAAGTCGGCGGACATGGTGGTGTCGAAGCCACGGATGTTGATCTGGTCGAAACGCGGGTCGAGCCCGGACCCGCCGGTGCGCACACCCGCACTGTAGGCCACCGCGTCCTCGACACGGTCGACCTTGCGATCGGCGATCTGCCCGGCCGTGACCACGCTGATGCTCTGCGCGGTTTCCAGGATCGCGCGATCCGTCTTGCTGGCCGTGCTGGCATGGCTGGCGAAATAGCCCGGCACCGGCGCAAACGCGCTCTGCGTCGGCGCGGCCTCGACGGTAACCGGCTGCAGCTGATAGCTGTCATCGGCCGTGACCGGCCGCACCACGTAGCCGGAAGCGGTCTTCTCCGCCACCAGCCCGGTGCCGCCGAGCACCCGCGCCAGGCCCTCCTCGACCGACTGCGCCCCCGTCGACCCCGGGCTGACCAGGCCACGGACCCGCTCCGGGGAATACGACAAGGTGATGCCGGCGCGCTCGGCGTAGAGGCTCAGCACCTGGTCCAGCGCGCCACCCGGTACATCCGGGGCTTGCATGCGCGGCGCCGGCTCGGCGGCCATCAGTGGCGAACTCGCGGCACCGCCACACAGCGCCAGGGCGATACAGATGGCAGTGGACAGCCGGCGGGGTTGCAACGGCGATGGCAGAGAGCGGGTAGCACGCATGAGGGTATCCATTCAGGGAGTGATCACCCCAAACCGGATGAGCGGCGAAAGTCCGACAATTTTTTTACGCGACGGGCACGACGCGCACCCACCAGCGGGTTCGCTCGACCAGCGCGACCGGCAGCAGATGGGTGATGTTGCGCAGCATCAGCTCGGGCTCGGCGAGGCGGAAGACCCCGGACAGGCGCAAGTCGGCCACCGCGGGATCGCACCCCAGCCAACCACGCCGATAGCGTCCGGCCTCGGCGAGAAAGTCCGCCAGGCGAATATCGCGCACCACCAGCAGCCCACGTGCCCAGGCAAAGGGATCGAGTGCCCCCGGGCCCAGCGCGCTCATGCGGGTTGCCGAAACCGCCAGCCCCTCGCCCGCCTGCAACTGCCGCTGGCCGGCTGCCGCGCGCACCAGCACCTCGCCCTGCTCGACCCGTATCTCGCTGCGCCCATCGCGTTCACGCACCGACACCCGCGCGTGCTGCCCCAGGCAGTCCGCGTGAGCGCAGCGCAGCTGCCATTGCGCACCCTTCACCAGCGCCTCGCCACCGCGCAGCAGCAGTTGCTGGCCATGCACGTCGAGGGCACTGCCGGTGTTGAGCAACACCTCGACATCACCGGCCAGGCTCAGCCGCCGGGTTTCGCCGGTGGCCGTGGCGAAATCCGCACGCCACGCCGGCGCCGTGGTAGCCGCCAGCAGCGTGGCGCTGCCCGCCGTCAGCCCCAGCAGCTTGAGCATGCGCCGGCGGCTCAGGTCAGCCTCGGCCCGCTGCAATAACGGGATGGTCTGCGCGGCATCTGCCAGCGGCGCCACGCGAAACAGCCCGGCCATCTGCTGCAGGCGTTGCCAGGCCAGGTCATGCAGCTCGTCCTGCGCCAGCCAGTCATGCAACTGACGCTGCAGCTCGGCACTGGCCGGATCGGCGCGCAGAAGCATCTGCCACTCGATGGCCGAACGGACAACGGCTTCAGGTGGCTGCCCTGCCCGGCTCATCTGGGCGACTCGAAGCACAGGCGATAGCAGTGCAGCAGCGCGCTGGCCACATGGCGCTCGACCGTGCGGCTGGACACACCCAGTTGCCGGGCCACCTGCGCATGGTTGAGACCGCCGAGCTGATACAGCAGAAAGGCCTCGCGCACGGCCGGCTTCAGGCCATCGAGCAACTGCGCGATCCGTTCCAGGGACTGCAGCGCCTCGTAGCGCACCTCCGGTGACGGGTGACTGGTCTCGGGCAATTGCGCCAGGGCGTCGAGGTAGGCACGCTCCAGCGCGTCCCGTCGCCAGTGGTCGATCACCAGCCCACGCGCGATACGCGCCAGCAAGGCCCGAGGCGCGCGGTCATCGACCGACTGACCACGTACCAGCAGGCGCAGGAAGGTGTCCTGAACCAGGTCCGCAGCCTGCTGCGAACAGCCCACCGAGCGCCGCAACCAGCCATGCAGCCAGCCGCGATGCGTGCCGTACAGCACCTCGAGAGGAATGATCGAATCGGTTTCAGACGAAGACATAGCGCGGCCCAAACCACCAGGCTGAAAACACCATGCAGGGCACGGCGACCGCGCGAACATTAATAGCGAATCATTCTTATTACAACCTTTCACCGGAAGAGCGCCGCGAAAGAGCCTCCCCGCATCCTGCCCCTGCGCACCGCCGGCGGCCCACGCCTTTTATCTCGTGCAGGCCGTAACGGGCTGTGGTTCCGGGTGCCAAGTGTTACCATTGTCGGCTTTGGCGCAGACAGGCTCCTGCGTCACGACGCCCGACACACTCACCCATGCCTCGGACCCCGCGCGCCCTTGCCGGCATGACGACGTCATGGCCCAGCGACACGCGGCCTCACGCCCTGTCGGGCCAAGCCAACGAGCTTGAAAGCCGGTATCCCTTAAACAGCGCATCTCAAGTTACTGATAGGTAAGTCCTTTGATCTCCACCGCCAATATCACCATGCAGTTCGGCGCCAAGCCGCTGTTCGAGAATGTTTCCGTCAAGTTCAACAACGGCAACCGCTACGGCCTGATCGGCGCCAACGGCTGTGGCAAGTCGACCTTCATGAAGATCCTCGGCGACGATCTGGAGCCCAGCGCTGGCCAGGTCATGCTCGAACCCAACGTGCGCCTCGGCAAGCTGCGCCAGGATCAGTTCGCCTACGAGCAGTTCACCGTCATCGACACGGTGATCATGGGTCATCAGCGCCTGTGGGAGGTCAAGGCCGAGCGCGACCGCATCTACTCGCTGGCCGAGATGAGTGAAGAAGACGGGATGAAGGTCGCCGAGCTGGAGGGCGAGTTCGCCGAGATGGACGGCTACACCGCCGAATCCCGCGCCGGCGAGCTGCTGCTCGGCCTGGGCATTCCGCTGGAACAGCACTTCGGCCCGATGAGCGAAGTGGCACCGGGCTGGAAGCTGCGCGTGCTGCTGGCCCAGGCGCTTTTCTCCGATCCCGAGGTGCTGCTGCTCGACGAACCGACCAACCACCTGGACATCAACACCATCCGCTGGCTGGAAAACGTCCTGGTGCAGCGCAACAGCACCATGATCATCATTTCCCACGACCGTCACTTCCTCAATTCGGTCTGCACCCACATGGCCGACCTGGACTACGGCGAGCTGCGCCTGTTCCCGGGCAACTACGACGAGTACATGACCGCCTCCACCCAGGCGCGTGAGCGTCTGCTGGCCGACAACGCCAAGAAGAAGGCGCAGATCGCCGAGCTGCAGACCTTCGTCAGCCGCTTCTCGGCCAACGCCTCCAAGGCCAAGCAGGCCACCAGCCGCGCCAAGCAGATCGACAAGATCCAGCTCGAAGAGGTCAAGCCGTCCAGCCGCGTCAGCCCGTTCATTCGCTTCGACCAGAACAAGAAGCTGCACCGCCAGGCCGTGACCCTGGAGAAGGTCAGCAAGGGCTTCGACGACAAGCAGCTGTTCAGCAACCTCAGCCTGCTGGTCGAGGCTGGCGAACGCGTCGCCATCATCGGCCCCAACGGCATCGGCAAGACCACCCTGCTGCGCACCCTGGTCGGTGAACTGACCCCGGACAGTGGCGCCGTGAAGTGGACCGACAGTGCCGAGGTCGGCTACTACGCGCAGGACCACGCGCACGACTTCGAAGCCGACGAGACCCTGTTCGACTGGATGGGCCAGTGGACCAGCGGCGAGCAGAACATCCGCGCCGCCCTGGGCCGCATGCTGTTCTCCTCCGACGAGATCCAGAAGTCGGTCAAGGTGCTCTCCGGGGGTGAGCAGGGTCGCATGCTGTTCGGCAAGCTGGCCTGCCAGAAGCCCAACGTGCTGGTGATGGACGAACCGACCAACCACCTCGACATGGAATCGATCGAAGCACTCAACCTGGCGCTGGAGAACTACCCGGGCACCCTGCTGTTCGTCAGCCATGACCGCGAGTTCGTGGGCTCCCTGGCCACCCGCATCATCGAGCTGTCGGAGACCGGCGTGACCGACTTCAGCGGCACCTACGACGACTACCTGCGCAGCCAGGGCATCATCGTCTGAGCCTGCCCCGGAAAACGAAAAAAGCCCGCGAAAGCGGGCTTTTTCATTGGCGCTGCCGACTCAGGCGGTGGCGAACAGCTCGCTGATGCGCTGCGCCGCGCCCTTCATGGCTTCGGCACGCGGCTCGTCACCATAGGCGAGGCCTTCGGCACGAACGATCTCGATGTCGTCGATGCCGACGAAGTTCAGCATGCGCACCAGGTAGTCCTCATGCGCCTGGCCGGACGGCAGGCCGGCATGCACGCCACCGGCACTGGAAGCGATCACCACGGTCTTGCCGCCTGCCAGCCCCACCACGCCGTTCTCGGTGTACTTGAAGGTCTTACCGGCCACCGCGATGCGGTCGATCCAGGCCTTCAGCTGGCTGGGGATGGCGAAGTTGTACATCGGCGCGCCGATGACGATGGCGTCAGCGGCGAGGAACTCTTCCAGCGTGCGCTCGGCCAGCTCGGTTTCATGGCGCTGCGCGGCATCGCGCAGTTCGGCCGGGGTACCGGCAGCCACCAGGCTGGCGGCGGAGAAGTGGCTCAGGGCATCGCTGGCGAGGTCACGGTAGGTCACCTGAACGCCCGGGGACGCGACACTCCAGGCCTCGACCACGGCCTTGCTGAGCTGACGGGAAGCGGATGCATCACCCAGGATGCTGGAATCGAGGTGCAGTAGTTTCATGGAGCTCTCCGATAATGACGCAAGGGCAAAAACGATGGGAGAGATGCTACTCATGAAACCAATAGCCGATAAGACGGCATAAATGCGATAGTTCGTCCCACTCATAGGACGATGATATGCATGACCTCAACGATCTGTTCTACTTCGCCAAGGTAGTGGAAGCCGGTGGCTTTGCCGCTGCCGGACGCACCCTGGGCATCCCCAAGTCGCGCCTGTCACGGCGCATCGCCGAGCTGGAACAGCGCCTGGGCGCCCGCCTGCTGCAGCGCAGCACACGCAAGCTGGCGCTGACCGATATCGGCGAACGCTACCTGCGCCATTGCCAGGCCATGTTGCTGGAAGCCGAACAGGCCGAGGAGACCGTGGCCAACCTGACCAGCGAGCCGCGTGGCCGGGTGCGCTTCTCCAGCCCCAGCGGGCTGACGCTGCTGTCCGAGGCCACCAACAGCTTTCTCGCACGCTACCCGAAGGTGCAGCTGGAAGTGCTGCATACCAATCGCCGTGTGGACCTGCTCAACGAGGCGGTGGACGTGGCCCTGCGCGTGCGCATGGCCGATGACGAGGAACCCGGCCTGATCACCCGGCGCCTGGTGCCGGCGCACGCTCATGTCGTGGCCCACCCGGACCTGATCGCCGGGCTGCAGCTGAACCACCCACGGGACCTGCAGCAGCTGCCGGCACTGGGCGCGGTTGGCGCCGACCGACGCATCCACCTGCGCTTCGTGCATGAGGTGACGCAGGAGGCCAGCGAGATCGCCCTGGAAGCCCGGCTGGCGATCGATGACTTCCCCATTCGCAAGTCAGCGGCGCTGGCCGGGCTGGGTGTCACCATGCTGCCGACGACCTTCTGCCACGAGGAACTGCGCGCAGGCCGACTGGTCGCGTTGCTGCCGCAATGGCACGTGCCACAGGGGCACGTGCAATTGGCCTATGCGCACCGGCGCGGCATGTCGCCGGCCGTTCGCGCCTGGATCGAGCACCTGAGCGAAGCGATCAATCGCTGGAACCTGCCGCTCTGATTCAGATGCGGAACTGACGCACCAGCGCGCCCAGGCGCTCACCGAGGCCCGCCAGGCTGCGAGCGGTCTGCGCGCCACGTTCGGTTTCATCCGCCACGCTGTCGACCGCCACGGCGATCTGGTGCACGCTGCGGTTGATCTCCTCGGCCACGGCCGTCTGCTCCTCGGCGGCACTGGCGATCTGCGCGTTCATCGCGTTGATGGTGCCGATCAGCTGGGCGATGGCGTCGAGCGATTCGCCAGCCTTGTTGGCCTGCTCGCTGGTCAGTTCGCCGGCATCGCTGGAACGCCGCATCGAGGTCACCGACTCCTGGGTGCCCTGCTGCAGGCGATCGATCATGCCCTGGATTTCCTGGGTGCTCTGCTGGGTCCGGCTGGCCAGCGCACGGACCTCGTCGGCAACCACCGCGAAACCGCGCCCGGCCTCACCGGCACGTGCCGCCTCGATGGCCGCGTTGAGCGCCAGCAGGTTGGTCTGCTCGGCGATGGAGCGAATGACGTCGAGCACGCTGACGATGGACTGCACGTCCTGCTGCAGGCTGTCCAGCGACACCCCGCTGCTGCGGATGTCCTCGACCAGCGAGTGGATGCGCTGGATGCTGCCGTCGACCACCGTCTTCGCGGCCTGGCCTTCGCGGTCCGTCTGCTGTGCGGCTTCGGCGGCGTTCTGCGCGCTCTTCGCCACTTCATGGGCGGCAGCCGACATCTCGTTGATCGCCGTGGCCACCTGGTCGGTCTCATGGCGCTGCTGCGACATGGCCTGTTCGGAACGCTGCGCCTGCTCGGACACCTGGCCGACCAGCTCGGTGAGCTGGCCAGTCATCTCGACGATCTGCCGGACCAGGCCATGCACCTTCTCGACGAAACGGTTGAACGAGCCCGCCAGTTGCCCCAGCTCGTCTTCGCTGGTGATCGGCAGGCGGCGCGTCAGGTCGCCCTCGCCGGCGGCGATGTCATCGAGGTTGGCCTTGATCTGTTGCAGCGGGCGCAGGAAGGCGTTGCCCAGCCAGACGCCGATCACCCCGAAGACCACCAGCAGGATGGCGGCGACCACCACGATACTGGTGATGATGGTGCCGATGCGGCGCTTGATCTCGGTTTCCACCTGGGCGACCTGCGCCTCGATGCCATCCAGGTTGAGTGCGGTACCCAGGGCCATGTCCCACTTCGGCAGGTAGTAGCTGTAGGCGAGCTTGGGCACCAGCACCGACTCGTTGCCCGGCAGCGGCGAGGAGTAATTGACGAAGTAGCTGTTGTTCTTGGCGACGTTGACCAGCTCACGGTTGATGTAGACACCGTTCGGGTCGCGCCGGTCGGCCAGGCTCTTGCCGACGTCCACCGGGCTGTCGCCGCGGAACAGACGCACGACGTTGGAGTCGTGGCCGAAGAAGTAGCCGTCGGCGCCGTACTTGATCTTGGAGAGCACGGCGATGGCCTGCTCGCGGCTGGCCATGTCACCCTGCGCAGCGCCGTCGTAGAGCCCCTTCACGGCGCCGAGGGCGATCTGGATGTAGTGCTCGAGTTCGCTGCGCTTCTCCTGCACCAGGCGCTCACGCGTCTGGGCAATCTCTTTCTCCGCCATGCTCTGCAGCACCTTGGCCGCGGTGCCGCTCAGCACCAGGGCGAAGAGGATGACCGGAACCAGCGCAAGCAGTATCACTTTGGTTTTCAATGTCAGGCGCATTGTTATTGTCCTTGAGGGAAGGCACACCAAGACGGGGGTATGGCTATATCGGCAGCCCCGCCCAGGAGTTAAGCGACAGGATGCGCGCAGAACTTAATCCGGCGCATGTGCAGACCCTTACAGCAGCATAGCGGCGGCCCAGCCGAACACCAGCAACGGCAGGTTGTAGTGCAGGAAGGTGGGCACCACGCTGTCCCAGATGTGGTTGTGCTGACCATCGGCGTTCAGCCCCGAGGTCGGCCCCAGGGTCGAGTCCGATGCCGGGGAGCCCGCATCCCCCAGCGCCCCGGCCGTACCGACGATGCTGACGATGGCCAGCGGGCTGAACCCCAGCTGCACGCCCAGCGGCACGAAGATCGCGGCGATGATCGGGATGGTCGAGAACGAGGAGCCGATGCCCATGGTCACCAGCAACCCCACCAGCAGCATCAGCAGCGCGCCGACCGCCTTGTTGTGACCGATCAGCGTCGCCGCCCCGTCCACCAGCGTCCTGACCTCGCCCGTAGTCTTCATCACTTCGGCGAACCCTGCTGCGGCAATCATGATGAAGCCGATCATGGCCATCATCTTCATGCCCTCGGTGAACAGCCCATCCGCCTCTTTCCAGCGCACCACGCCGGACACGGAGAAGATCACGAAGCCGGCCAGCGCGCCGATGATCATCGAGTCCAGCCACAACTGCACGACGAACGCCGCCGCGATGGCCAGCCCCGCGACCAGCAGGCTCAGCGGGTTGTATTGCACATCGACGCGCTCGGTCTGTGCGACGCGCTCCAGGTCATAGACGCGCTTGCCGCGATAGCTGAACAGTACGGCCACGAGCAGGCCGAAGAGCATGCCCAGCGCCGGTATGGCCATGGCATGACTGATGTTGATGCCACTGACGTCAACGCCGGACTTGGCGACGTTGGCCAGCAGGATCTCGTTGAGGAAGATGCCGCCAAAGCCGACCGGCAGGAACATGTACGGGGTGATCAGGCCGAAGGTCAGCACGCAGGCAATCAGGCGTCGATCGAGTTGCAGCTTGCTCAGCACATAGAGCAGCGGCGGCACCAGCAGCGGAATGAACGCGATATGGATCGGCAGCAGGTTCTGCGACGAGATCGCCACGGCCAGCAGCAGCCCGATCAGCACCCACTTGAGTGCACCGCCACTGCCCTCCTGCTGTTTGCCGACCAGCGCCAGGGCCCTATCCGCGAGGGCATGCGCGAGGCCGGATTTGGCGATCGCCACAGCGAAGGCGCCGAGCAAGGCATAGGACAAGGCGACGGTCGCGCCACCGCCCAATCCCTGGTTGAAGGCATTCAGCGTGCCCTCGATTCCCAAGCCACCCAGGAGCCCCCCGGCCAGCGCCCCGACGATCAGCGCCACGACCACATGGACGCGGCAGAGACTGAGGACCAGCATGATGCCGACAGCGGCGATTACAGCGTTCATAAAGCGTATACCTGCAGGTATGCCGGCCCTGGCCGGCGCAAAAAGCCGCGTACTCTGCCGTATGCGGACTATCCTGTCAAAATGGGTTGTCGTTCATAATTTCAAGCAATGCGTGCATAATTTCGGCCGGGTGCAATAGTGGTCAAGAAAACTGCTTGGGCACCGATAACCGCATTAGTCCATGTAGAAAGGAACGCACCATGCTGTTCAGTCGTCTTTCGATCCAGTGGAAGATCACCCTGCTCGCCGGCCTGTGCCTGCTCGCCATCGTCACCTTGCTGGTGGGTGCTTCGCAGTTCCAGTCCAGCCGCAGCGCCAACCTGGTACGCGAAGCCAGCTCCGGGATGCTGGAGGAAAGCGCCAGGCTGCGCCTGAAGGCCCGTGGAGAGCTGCAGGCGATCCGCATCCAACGCTATTTCATGGACGCCTATCAGTACGGCAAGGGCTTCTCCAGGCAGATCCTGTTCCTGCGCGAACAGGCCGAAAAGCGCTTCCTCGATGCGTTCGACCTGCGCGAAGACCTCACGCGCCAGGTGCGCACCAGCCTCGAAGCCAACCCGGGCCTGCTCGGGCTGTACCTGGTGTTCGAACCCAACGCGCTGGATGGCAAGGATGAGCTGTTCGCCGACCAGGCCGAACTCGGCAGCAACGAGGTCGGTCGCTTCGCGCTGTACTGGTCGCAAGCCACGGTCGGTGAGCTGGAATCCGAGGCGATGACCGAAGAGCTGCTCGGCGACACCACCCCCGGCGACAACGGCGTGGCCTACAACGCCTGGTACACCTGCCCCCGCGACACCCGCCAGGCCTGCGTCCTGGAACCCTACTACGACGACGTCGGCGGCCAGAAGACGCTGATGACCAGCATCGCCTTCCCCCTGGAGCTGAACGGCAAGATCATCGGGGTCATGGGCCTCGACATCAGCCTCGCCAGCCTGCAGCAGATCAGCCAGGAGGCTAACGCCGAACTGTATGGCGGACAGGGCCACGTCAGCATCTTCAGCCCCGGCGCCCTGCTCGCGGGACACAGCCGCGATGGCAGCCTGCTGAGCCAAGCCGTCGAGCGCGCATTCCCGGATCATTCCAGCGAGTTGCGCAGCCTGATCCAGGACGGCAAGGATGCGGAACTGAAGCATGGCGAGATGCTCCGCGAGCTCAGCCCGTTCAAGCCGATTCCCGAGGCCAAGCCCTGGACCGTCCTGCTGGAAGTGCCCCAGGCGGTGCTGCTGGAGCGTGCCATCACGCTCGGCGCCGAACTCGATGCCAACCGTGCCCGCGACAGCCTGGCAGCACTGCTGATCGGCCTGGTCGCGGTCGTCGCCGGCCTGCTGCTGATGTGGCTGACCGCACGCGGAGTGACCCGCCCGATCCTCGGCGTCGCGGCCATGCTCAAGGACATCGCCAGCGGCGAAGGCGACCTGACCCGCCGTCTGGAATACGCCAGGCAGGACGAGCTGGGTGAGCTGGCCGGCTGGTTCAACCGCTTTCTCGACAAGTTGCAGCCCATCATCGCCGACGTGAAGAACAGCGTGATCGATGCCCGCGGCACGGCGGACCAGTCTGCCGCCATCGCCAGCCAGACCAGCGCCGGCATGCAGCAGCAGTACCGTGAAGTCGACCAGGTGGCCACCGCCTTCCAGGAAATGAGCGCTACCGCGCAGGACGTTGCCCACAATGCCGCGCAGGCCGCCGAAGCCGCGCGCAATGCCGACCAGGCCAGCCAGGAAGGCCTGCAGGTCATCGGCCAGACCACCAACAGCATCGAGTTGCTGGCCAATGAAATGAACGTCGCCATGCAGGAGGTCGAAGGCCTGGCCAGCAGCAGCGAACAGATCGGTTCGGTGCTCGAAGTGATTCGCGCCATAGCCGAGCAAACCAACCTCCTCGCTCTCAATGCCGCCATCGAGGCCGCGCGGGCTGGCGAGGCCGGACGCGGCTTCGCGGTGGTCGCCGATGAAGTGCGCAACCTGGCCAAGCGCACCCAGGACTCGGTGGAAGAAATCCGCCAGGTCATAGAAGGCCTGCAGAGCGGCACCCGCGAAGTGGTCAGCACCATGCACAGTAGCCACCGCCAGGCGCAAGGGAGCGTGGACCAGGTCAGCCAGGCCGTGGCGGCGCTGCAACGCATCAGCCAGGCGGTCAGCCTGATCACCGACATGAACCTGCAGATCGCCAGCGCGGCGGAAGAACAGAGCTCGGTGGCCGAGGAGATCAACCGCAACGTCGCCTCGATCCGCGATGTCACCGAATCCATCAGCGCTCAGGCCGACGAATCCGCCCAGGTGAGCCAGAACCTCAACCGCCTGGCCAATCACCAGCAGAGCCTGATGGACCAGTTCCGCGTATGACGCCAAATCATCCCTGAACTGGCGGTGCTTTCCTTGCAACGCAGGCAGGCAATCGCCTAGCCTGCGTTCTTTTTCGGGGGAAGCAGCATGCTCAATATCGCCTTGGTCGCCGGCTCCAGCCGCAACAACAGTCAGTCGGGAAAGGTCGCTCGCGCAATGCGTCAGCGCCTGATCGAGCTGGGCCACACCAGCCACGAGTCCAGCAGCGTCATCGACCTGGGGCTGGCACCACTGCCGCTCTGGCCGGCGGAAGACACCGGCCCCTGGGACCTGTATCGGCAGCAGCTCGCGGCAGCCGATGCGCTGGTGATCATTGCCCCCGAGTGGAACGGCATGGCCTGCCCGGCGATCAAGAACTTCTTCATCTACGCCAGCAAGGCCGAACTGGCGCACAAGCCCGGCCTGCTGGTGGGCGTCTCATCCGGCATCGGCGGCGCCTACCCCATCGCGGAACTGCGCGCCTCCAGCTACAAGAACTGCCGCCTGTGCTACCTGCCGGAGCACCTGATCGTGCGCCAGGTCGAGAAGGTGCTGAACGGCCCGCAAGCGGTGGACGAAGCCGACGAACGCATCCGTGGCCGCATCGACTATGCGCTCGACGTACTGGTGCGCTACGGCCACGCCCTGCAGCCGGTGCGCGAAGCGATCAGCTTCGACAACCCGGCATTCGCCAACGGTATGTGAGCCCCCGCGCCTCGCTCAACGCCGGGGCAGACGGACCATCACCCGCAGCCCACCCAGTGGGCTGTCCTGCAATTCGATGTGCCCATTCCAGGCCTCGATGATGTCGCGCACGATGCCCAGCCCCAGGCCATGCCCCGCCACCTGCTCGTCCAGGCGGGTGCCACGGCCGAGCACCGCGTCTCGGCGTTCGGCAGCGATGCCTGGCCCGTCATCGTCGACGCACAGGCGATAGCCGTCGGCATCTTCCTCCATCGTCAGCTGCACCCGCTGCGCGGCCCATTTGCAGGCGTTGTCGAGCAGGTTGCCCAGCAGCTCCAGCAAGTCCTCGCGGTCACGTGGCAACACCAGACCACGCGGTGCCTGCCAGTCCAGGGACAGCCCGCGGTCGTGAATCATCGACAGAGTGGCGAACAGCCCCGGCAGCTCCTGCGCACAATCGAAACGCGCACCCGGCAACACCTCCCCCGCCAGCCGCGCGCGGCCCAGCTCACGGCTGAGGCGCTGCTCGATCTGCTGCAGCTGCTCGCGCAGGCTGGCGCGC
>CEUI01008816.1_pt1 | contig 32050 bp, 25 predicted proteins | sample 531411 | NCBI WGS metagenome assembly CEUI01 (sample SAMEA2622841, study PRJEB7988) | marine metagenome | isolation source: saline water (ENVO:00002010), including
ATACTCCAGAAGGTGGTTATCAGGGATTACCGAGAGATGAACCAATTACTGTGGAAATAACTATGGCGTTTAAGGAATTGGATCTGGTCACCAGAGAAACTTTAGAAGGTATTGGTGGGTATCAGGTCTTCGGAAGTCAGTAAGGAGGGTAAGGTGAGAGATAAATATTTTTCTAATATGCCCAGAATAGAGTACGATGTTAAGGGAGATGGAAATGGTAAGACTGTCACAAATATTCTGAAAAGAGTGGGGGTAAGGAGCAATCTCGATAATCATTTGACCAATTACTATAAGGAGATAAATACGGATGCGTCTAGACCTGAGATGTTGGCCTTTGATCACTATAAAGACACCAATGCTCACTGGATTTTGATGATGATTAATAATGTTATAGATCCTTATTATGATTGGGTATTAGACCCAAGAGCATTAGACGAGATCATAGAAAAGAAATACCCAAACAAGGTCATACAATTACCTTCCAACTACTATACTGGTGGAGGTAAACTTTTCCAGAAAGGTGAAAAAATATCAGATGGTTCTCAAGAGAAGACTGTCCTATACTTCGATGCAGATCTAAGACAAATTACTATAGACACGACTCCATCATATAGTGATGGAGCAACTATCACAGGTGCTTCTTCTGGTGCAAGTTTTACATGGAATGAGAGTCTATTGGTAAATCAGAGAAGTGCAGTTCATCATTACGAAAAACCAGACCCTGATGATTCAACAAAGGGGAGTGGAATAATTGTTTCCAGTTCATATTCAGGTGCTGTAGCTATAGGAAATGATGAGTATGAAACCAATAAAAATGAAGAGAAAAGAAATATTTCCATAGTATCTCTGAGTAACGTAACGAATATGGAAGAAAATTATCTCGAAGAAATACAAAAATAAAATTATGAATTCTAACCGAACACAAATTAGGCGTCCAGGAGATTTTTCTCTTTTAGATGTTGAGGTAAATACGCCATTAATTACGCAAAAATTGTCTCTTAGGGAAATTCTAACGGAGATAAACTTGTTTGAAGGGGTTTTTCAGAATTGTGTTTCTGGGTATATTGTAATACAGGATACACAGAATTTTTTCAGTTCATACCCGATTGTAGGGTATGAAACAATCACTTTTATTTTTGGTAATCCTTCTGATCCAGAACAGGAAGAAGTCAAATACGGATTTAATATCTATTCTGTGACGGACTATTATCCTCTTCGTGAAAGGGTGGTGGAATATAAAATTAATTTTATTTCGGCTGAGTTTTTGAGTAATCTCCAAACTAAAGTCAGTCGTTCCTTTCCAGGTAGGAGTATTGATGAGGTTGCATCAACTATTTTTAATTCAGAATTGGGTAGTGATAGTGATTTTTTGGTGTCTAAAACTGAACATGTCCACGACTTTGTTATACCTAATTGGAGTCCGTTTCAGGCACTTAACTGGTTAGCCTCTAGGGCAGTTTCGGAACATGAAGGAGGTGCTATGTTCATGTTCTATGGTACTCTAGACTCTTTCCGATTTATTTCTCTGGAGGGGCAAGCAGAAAAACCTGTGGAAGAGACTTACGTTTATCGTGAGAAAAATGTGAAATCACCAGAGGCTCCTTCTGGTCAACCCGATGATGAGCAATATGCTGTAGTGAAAGAATACCAAATTGATAACACCTTTGACCTTATAAATAATGTATCCTTAGGTATGTATTCTAACAAGCTCGTTACCCATGATATTGTGAAGAGAAAGTATGAAGTTTTTGAATGGGATTATAGTAACACTTTCTTAGAATATAAACATGTGGAGCCCAATGTGAAGATGAAGGCAGAGTCACAAAATAATGTGACTAGGTTGACTCATCCACAGTTACCTGATAGAACTTTAATATATGATTCTTATCATATGTTGATACCTACACATTATCAATTGCATGGTGTAGAAGCTATTCCAGGTCGAAACACTATAGGTCATGAGAGAAGTATTCAATCAAGGGTTTCTCAATTACAACAAATAAACACTTTCAAGTTGACGATAACTGTGGGTGGGGATATGAAGAGGAGAGCTGGAGACGTGGTATATTTTTTGTATCCCAAAGCACAAGTTATGGCAACTCCAAAGATCGAGGAAGATTTATTATATTCTGGTAGATATTTGGTTTTGTCAGTGAGACATATATTTACGAAAAATGAACATGAAACAATTTTAGAATTGGCAAAGGATACTTATTTTACTCCTCTGCCGAGGTTAGCTTCTTGAGGTGAAAATGAAAAAGTACGATATTATGTTACTTAGTGGAGGATTTGACCCAGTTCATAAAGGTCATATCGAGTGTATACAAAATGCGTTAAATTATGCAAATGAGATATGGATAGGGGTTAATAACGATAAATGGCTCGAAAATAAAAAAGGTAAGATTTTCATGGGGGAAAGGGAGAGGGCCTTCATAATGTCTAACATCAAAGGTGTTTCTTGGACTTATATCATGGATCCTCCTGACCCAAATGATAAAACTGCTACCGATTTTATTATGGCTGCAATAAGAAGACGTCCATACGGCAGTCTTGCGTTTGGGAATGGTGGTGATAGGGTAGAAAATAATGTTCCAACCTCAGAAGAAAGTCTTTGTAGAGAGAATGGGATAGATATGGTTTGGGGTTTAGGTGACAAAGTGCAATCTTCTTCATGGTTATTGGAGAACTATAAGGAATAAAGTGCAAAATAAAAAGAATTATATGGGCTTTGACCATGTTTGGTGGCAGGGTGTTGTAGAAGACAGGATGGATCCACTAAAAATTGGTCGTTGTAGAGTTCGAATATTAGGATTTCATACAGAAGATAAAAACCTAATACCTACGGAAGATCTTCCGTGGGCCTATCCAGCTATGCCTGTAAATTCTGACCCAGAGAGTACACCAACAGGGCCTAGAGAAGGAACTTGGGTTATGGGTTTTTTCCGTGATGGTCAGAATGCACAAGAACCTATTATGACACATCAGATTGACTATGGGTATGTGAATGAGAATAGTCCAGATGTGGGTTTCAACGATCCCGAATTGAATACAAATAAACCAAAGAAACCATCTGGTGTTATTGGTCCAGAAGAAGGTGAGATAAATACTAATACGTTAGCACTAGGTGATAATTCAGATACTCTATCTGGGAATAGAACACAATATACAGATATTGCAACTGCCACTGGAGGTAGTTGGAGTGAGCCAGATAATCCCTATGCAGCTACATATCCCTATAATAGGGTAACGGAGAGTGAATCTGGTCATGTTGTAGAAATTGACGATACTCCTGGGGCAGAAAGACTCTCAGAGACACATAGGTCTGGGAGTTTCAGAGAAATTCATCCTACGGGTGATAGGGTAGTACAGATTATAGGTAATGACTACGATATTGTTATAAAAAATAAATATGTCTATATCAATGGTAATTTGAACATTAATATTGCTGGTAATTCCACAGAACAGATAACAGGAAATAAAGTTATTAAAAATGCTATTACTGATATAGAATCAGATAGTCAGATAAAGTTAAAATCTGGAACTCTCACAGTTGACGCCTCTACGATTAATCTCAAAGGTAGTGTGAAAGTTCAAGGTTCCCTTACAGTTGGAACAGGTACAGTGATAACTTCTGGAACAGTTCAAACAGGAGGTTCTCTCCTTACTGCGGCTGGGTTGGTTGTCCCTACAATTTCTGCTGGGGGTGGATTTGGTGCTGATGGTGGTGAGGAAGGTTTGGGAGAAGTAGATGTTACTGCCGTAGATTTAAATAAATTTTCATGGCAAGTCCAAGTAGATCCAAATACTGGTATTGGTTCTGTAATAGCGATTAGCGGAGATACAATAACAAAAAGGGTTACAGAAACGGGAACACAAAAAACAAAAATGCAAGCAGAACAAACTCCTGTGAGGGCTGCAGGGAATCTTGCGGCTAAAGGATTAAGTGCAGCACAAGAGGTTTATACTGCAGCGTTAGATACATTATCGGAATTGGAAAACACACTTACCGATGCAGAGGAATCAGTTACAAAATATAGCGCATTAGAATCAACTCTTACTTCACAGTTAAACTCGACAAAGGCAATTTATGGCATCAGTTGAAACATATATCAAAGCAACTAAGGTTGCATTCAAACTACTCTTAAAGGAAATTGAAGCTGAAGCAGAAAAAATAGCAGAAGAAAAGAAGAAAGAGATGACTGAAGAAGTAATTGCCGAGATAGCAAGAAGAAATCAAGGCATTATTAATTTGATAACAGAACTTGATGATTTAATTAAAGACGTTAACGCATTCAAGGTTGCAGCTGAAACTTTGGTAGTTTCTACTAAAGAGAAAATTGTGACCACTAAACAAAATATCATAGATGCAAAAAACAAACTAGATACTTTGGCAGAAACTTTAGCTGCATTGGACTAAAACTATGAATTTAACTACAAGAAAATATACAGATGTGGATTTAAGTTTTGGGTATCATCCAGTTACAGGGGATATCCAAAAAAGGAGTTACGAAAATGCTGTAAAGCAGTCTATTCGTGTTCTGATAGCATCGAACATACATGATAAACCATTTCACCCTGAGGTTAGGTGTGGTGTTCGAAGGTATTTATTTGAACCGATGAATAATATAACTCAAGGGTTAATTAAAAAGTCTATAGAGGATGTTCTTGAATATTTCGAACCGAGGGTTGTACTAAATAAAGTAGATGTAATTCCAATAGAGAACAGAAATACTTATCAAATCAATATACTGTATTCGATAGTCAATAATCCAGATCCAGTTAATACACAAGAATTAGAACTCTTCTTAGAGAGATTAAGGTGATTATGGACACAAATAAACTTCAAATAACAGAATTAGATTTCGACACTATAAAGACCAATCTGGCTACATTCCTTAAGGCCTCATCAGAGTTTAGTGATTACAACTTTGAGGGTTCGGGGATGTCTGCTATTTTGGACGTGTTGGCCTATAACACTCATTATCTTAGTTTTTACTTAAACATGGTAGCAAATGAGATGTTTCTAGATAGTGCTACAGAAAGAGATTCTGTAGTTTCTATAGCAAAACAACTGGGATATCTCCCATCTTCAGCAACAGCATCTGCAATAACAGTCACTTTAGATATGATTACCACAGATACAACGAACGGAGTTGCACAGGGAACAGTTATTACAATCCCTAAGCATTCCAAGTTCACTGCAGCTAAGGATGGTAAGACTTACAATTTTGTTACATTAAATGAGTATACTTCTGCAGCTGCCCCTTCCAATAACACCACTTCCTTTTCAGTTACAGGGGTGAAAATTCATGAAGGTACTTGGATTTCTACTGACTACATCACAGATCCTAACAATGTCGAACAGAGATTTTTACTTGCGAAAAATACTGACCTATCATCTTTGACTGTTGAAGTTCTTGCATCTGCAACTTCTAGCACTTCCACAAAATATACACAATATAGTGATATTTCCACATTAACTTCAACTTCAACACATTATTTTCTAGAAGAGGTTGAGTCTGGTCAATATAGGGTTAGGTTTGGTGATGGGGTTTTTGGTAAAAAGTTAGATGCAGCTAATGTTGTGAGATTGGGGTATTTGGTGACATCAGGAAATGGAGATGCGAATAATATAGGTGCATATGAGACTTCCTCTAATCGTGCCTTTACAATCACATCACCCATTAGTAACATTGGAACAACTGTGGTTAAGGCATTAGAAACGAAAGAGTATACAAAAGGGGGTAAGGCTCCAGAAACGGTTGATTCTATTAAGTTTTTAGCACCAAAATCTTTTCAAACTCAGAAGAGAATCGTTACAGTCAATGACTATAAGACTTATATTACAAATAATTATGCTAATGCAGATTCTGTTATGGTTTGGGGTGGCGAAGATAATGACCCGCCACAATATGGAAAGGTTTTTGTTTCTGTGAAACCTACAACAGGCCTAACATTAACAGATACGGATAAGAATGAAATTAAAACTGATATCCTTTCTAAAAATAAAGTCCTGTGTATTCAGACAGAAATAGTTGATCCAGACTATACATTTATAGTTCCAGCAACCGAGGTTAAGTATTCTGAATCTCTATTGCTTCCTAGTGGAACTTTAGAGAAACTTGCCTTGAATGCTATAAAAGATTACAACACGAATAACTTGGGAGTATTTTCTGGTGTTTTTAGGTTTTCAAAATTAGTTTCAAACATAGATGACGTAGATAATGCTGTAAAATCTAACTACACAGCATTAAGGTTGAGAAAACAGGTAACTCCGAGTACCGACACAAGTATTTCGGACACATGGACTTTGAAATTTAACAGCCCCTTTGTTAAGGGTAGTCTACTGAGTGATAGGTTTGTCCAATATGGGACTACTACGACTGTATATTATACGGATAATTCTGCAGGAGTTGTACAATTGAAAGATGTGAATAATGTTGTTGTTGTGGCAGATGCAGGGACAGTGGACTACAATACAGGAACAATAAAACTCAATGCCGTTAATGTTGGTTCCATTACGACTGGTTATACCTATTTAGACTTTAGGGTTGGTATAGATCAGATAGACGTGATACCTAAAACGGGGCAAATATTACTCATAAATGATGCAGATATTACGGTCACATCTGCTTTGGATACCGCCAACTAATGAAGATAGACGATTTAACGAAAATATTATCGCCGATTGTAGTAGAGCAGCTACCAGATTATATTAAAAATGATCTGGATAGGTTTAGTGGAGCTAATATTTCTAAGATTGCTCGTTTTGTGCAACTATATTACGAATGGTTGGAGAAAGAAAATGTAGCACTCATAGGAGATTATGCCGCACAGAGTATGGAACAGTTGGAAGATGATTCATTCCTAACAATGGAAAGTCAGAGTGGAAACCCGTACAATTCTATTGTTAGGCTCAAGAGTTTTAGGGATATTGATAACACTATTCTCAAACTATTAGAGTATTTCAGGAGAGAATTTGCAGAGGGTATGCCAGGAACTCAGTCTGCGGATTTAAGGAGATCTATCCCTCTGATGAAAGTTTTTTATGAGTCAAAGGGGAATGAAAAATCTTTCCAGTTCTTGTTCCGTATGTTATATAATAAAGCAATTTCTATTTCCTACCCAATCTCAAAAACTATAACTCCATCAAGTAGAGAATCAGGAAAGGGTAAATATTTGAGAATTAGAATGCCATTTTCCAACGGAGTTACCGAATCAGATCTGACAAAATTTGTTGGGAATTATGTTGTTGGGGAAGATAGTGGTGCAAAGGCTGTGGTCGGAGCTTATAGGAAAGATAGGATAGAGGCTCCCTCAGGATATTCGGGAGCAATTGCTAAGTTTTTTAATTTCTATGAGATAGAAATAAAAGATGGAACAATATCAGGAACCTTTAATGCAGGTGAACAGTTAAGGTTGAAAAATTCTTTAGGTACTACTATAAAATTAGCCGACGGAAATAGTGATATAGTAGTGGATACACTTCCAGGAGTTAGTTCAGCTTCCCTGTCGACCATAGGGACTGGTTATTATCTGGAAGATACTATTACGGGGTCTTATGGGTATGGTCATGGAGTAAGTATAAGTTCTTTAAGGTCTAGTCCTATCACAGATATTACAATTTCCAATGCAGGGGCAGGTTATTCTGTAGGGGATATGGTCATTGGTGTTAATGATTATTTCGATATTAGAAATTTAGAAAATGGTTCACTTGCTATAGGCAATAAGGTAACAGGGGAGAAGTCTGGGGCAACTGCAATTATAAGAAAAACTGGATCAAGAATTTGGGTTGATGATATTGTCGGTTCTTTTATTACAGATGAAGATGGAGATTCCGAAAAAGTTGTTGTAGACATTGAAAATGTAAATCTTATTCATTTTCACATAAAGAAACAATATCAGTCAGGAACAGAACCTCTTTTAGCAGAAATTAAGAGTGTGAATGGTAGTGGAGGGGTAACGGGGATTGATATTGTAGATAAGGGAAATTATACCTTTCCTCCCCACCTTTATATTGAAACTACCAGCACTAATTATAGTTATGATCTTAAACCTATTGGACCGACTTTGGGAAGTATAAATAAAATACAAATAGGTTCCCCAGGAACAACATTGGATTCAGACGGAAATCATAGAACAGAAATGACAATTGTTTCGAAATCATCTCCCTACGTATCAGCAACAGGTTCTCTGGTGGTGAGTATGGTTTTAGATAAAGAAGATTATACAGGTAATGAAAATATTTTAAGTGGTGAGAGTTTTGTTAGGGATGCGGATTATTATCAAGAATTTTCATACTTGATAGATGTTAATGTATTAGTTTCGGAGTGGGGTAAGATAATACAGAAAATGGCACATCCTGGAGGGATGAAGTATTTTGGAAATTATACACCATCCGAAACTCAACATCAATCACCATCAAAACAAATGCAAATTTCTATTGCTGCGAATTCCGCATACTTGAGTTATTTGATACCGAGTATTGTGCAATCTTCAGCACCGAGTTCCCCTAGTTATATTTCTTGCTAGTGGTATAGAGGAAAAAATATATGGGCTTTTTAGTACCTTCAAATTTCAGTTATTACAACGCACAGATATTCAAGGAGAGATTCTCCTCTAAGGAAGAATTTATTTATGCTTTTTTAGCAAAACATACTCCTTGGGCAGATGATAGTTCACCAACTACTTCAGAATTAACTCCTGTCTCTACGACCTTGGAAGAAATTAAGAATTGGAATGAGATTTTAGCACTAAAACATGTTCTCCCTAAACATGTAGGATATGTTTTGAGGAGACATAATTGGACCACTGGAACAGTTTATAGTAAATACAAAGACAATGTGAAAATGGAAGATGTGAAAAACACAACTAGTCCACATTATGTGATAAGCAACAATAAAGTCTATCAGTGTTTAGATAATTCAGGTGGAGCTGCGAGTACGGTTAATCCTTCCACCGTTTCTAATTCAACATTAACTACAGGTGTGATAAGAACTTCGGATAATTATCTGTGGAAATATATGTATCAAATTTCTGCTGCATGTATGACAAAATGGTCAAATGAGAATTTTATTCCTGTTTTTGAATTGGAATCAGATGATACAAGTCACCAATGGGATGTAATGAAAAATGCTGTAGATGGGGGTGTGTATGTTATCGAAGGTTTGGTTGCTGCAGATGTAGGAAAGGCAGTTACCTTAGTGGGGGATGGAACAGGTTTTACTGCTACAGTAGCAGCATCAGGAAGTTACGTTTATGCAAATGTAACTAATCCTGGAAGTGGATATAGAAATGTAACTGCAGTTCAACTTAATGGAACAACAGATTCTGATCTCACCGCAATAATTCCCCCAAAAGGTGGATATGGTTGGGATGCGAGAAAACAGTTATGTGGACATTATGTGATGATAAGTCTTTACTTTTTTAACGATGAAAGTGCAGCTGGTGGAATTTTTTACGATAATGATTATAGGAAATATGGTCTTATTGCTGCACCAATAAATAAGGTTTCAACAACAGGAATCACACAAAGTTACGATGATATAAATTTAGCAAATAATTTAGTTTTAGGGGAAAGGGCATCGTCTGATGTTAGAGATCAGAGGGTTCGTCTGACTTATACATCAATCACAGGTATTAGTGAATCTGATTTTGCTACTAAGTCCAAAGATATTTTAGTGTCAATGGGGACAAACACTGGAAAGGTAGTTCATGTAGATTCAACCAATAATTATATCTATGTATTACCTACTAGAGAAGCAGATACTTTCTCAAATTTTGGATCCACTTCTCTGAGTTGTACTATAGAATCTGCAGCAGTCACGGTAAATGTTAGTGCTAAGGTAGATGCAGATTTACTCAGATATTCAGGTGAAATAATTTATGAAGTGTATTTAGATGCTGCAGGAAGTTCACCCTATTTCCCAGTAAGAAGTAATAGTCAGTCTGACGAAATCAATATAGTTATAGAATTTTAGAGGAAAACACAATGGCAAAAAAACCGACAAATGTTAATCCGTATTTTGACGACTTTGATTCGTCAAAGGGGTATTATAAGGTTCTGTTTAAGCCTTCATTTGCATTGCAGGCTAGAGAACTAACCCAATTACAAACGATTCTTGGAGATCAAATATCCAAAACGTCTGATCCTATACTTAATAGCGGTGAATATCTAGTTCCGGGAGAATTGCTATACCATAAAACGATAGACTATGTTAAGCTGTCTACTGATAGCACTTCTTTTCATGCAAATGTTACGTTGGCCAACCTCCCAGGAACGGTTATAACAGACGGTACATTAACGGCAAAGGTGATTGCAGTTGAGGATAAGACTGCATCTGATCAACTTACGCTTTTCGTTACCTATTTGAAAGGTAATGATTCAGATGTTTTGTATGCTAATAGTGATACACTAACCACAGCTACTGGTTCATATGCAGTTGGAACGGTGAGTGCTGTAGGTACAGGATCAGCAGTACAGGTCAAAGCAGGTTCGTATTATATTAATGGTGTTGCTGTAAATTCCAAAGATCAGACTTTAATTCTTGACAAATACACTTCCACACCATCATATCGGATTGGGTTTAATGTGGCAGAGAGTTTTGTTGATTCTGCATCTGATTCTACACTTAATGATAATGCTTCTGGGTCTGCAAATCATCTTGCCCCTGGAGCAGACAGGTATAAAGTTGAATTGACTCTCACTAAGAGGTCTTTGTCTACTACTACTGATGCCAATAATCGTACTTTTGTTGAGGTATGTAGAGTTGTTTCGGGTACATTACAAGAAACCAATCGTTATGTGGATGATTTGGTCACCGAAGCAAAATACAGTGAGAGGGATGCTGATGAGAATGGAAACTATATTGTCGATGAATTCGATATCGAGATTAGAGAACACAATGCAGCAGAGACTGATGCCAATGGTATTGCCGGTGTTAATTCTGGAGGAGATTCAGCTAAGTTGGCTTTTGGTGTGGGCCCTGGCAAAGCAGTTATCAATGGGAATGTGGTTGACCTAAAGGAAAAACAGTATGTTTCGGTGGATAAAACTAGAGGTGCATCAGATTTAGTTGACATTGCAGAAACTTCCTTAACTGGAGGAATTCAGAATTACCAAAAGTCAGGAATTACATCTGGTATCAGTAAGTCATTTTCAGACTATACCACGTTTACTGGATTTTTCAACAATGGCTCCACAGGGGCTGGGTTTACCAGTGCATGGACAGTAGATTATACAACAGGTAGACAGGTCCTACAGTTTGCAGATACAGATAGAGTTTATGACCCATACCAGAAAGTGTATTTGGGCCAATATGTTAATGCAAGAGATGATGCATCACTTTCTTCTGTACTGGAATATGTTTCTAGTTCGACAATAGTTGCTTCTGCCAGGATTAGAGATATCAGAAGGATTTCTAGTGGTGAAGTTAAGTTTCACCTTTTCGATCTTCAACCATATAATAATGTTAGTGAAGACGACTTAGCAAAGGTTAATGTGATTTGTACGGATGCCGCAGGTCGACAGGTAATTTCCCTACTACCTTCCAACTTTAAGTTGGAACAGGGAGGTCAGTCACCTTCCATATTTAATATTGGACTTGGTGGAGTTAGAAAGGCAAATGGGGTTTCGATAACCAACGTAAGAAGAACACAAACATATCAACCATCTGGTGGTGCCTTAACGGTTACTACACCTTCAGGTGAAACTCTTTCTATGGAATTAACTGCAGGAAATACTCCCCGTGATATTGATAAGGAAAAGGTGTTGGTGTTTGGTCCTGCAGCAACTGGTAAGCGTGGTGTGTTGTGGACTTCAGACGTTTTAGATATTCAATATAATGCTGCTAAGACTTCAATGACCATTAAACCATTGAGTGACACATTGGTTGATGGGTACAATAGATGGTCTTTATCAACCTTTTCTGCAAGAATGGGAGGAATAATTGATGGGGACATATTCAGAATATATAATGCGGCATGCCACGAAACAAAAGAAAAGGATGGTGCTTTAATACAGTTTGGGGTTCCGTATGATAGTGGTAATAGTCCTACATATACTTTAGCAGGAACAACAGCATCTAATAGTAGTGCTCTAATTGCAACATCCCACTTTACAGTGTTATATCCTGGAAGATTACTTAAGATTCCAACAGCATCTGACACATATTCGGTTGATCCAACTCCTCAAGCCCTAGCAGATCTTCTTAATACTACTGTAGATACTGATAAGTTTGTGGTAGAGAGTGTTGAGGTCGCAGATTCTACAGCACATTCGGGGAAGGTTGCGTTGAATATGAATGCAACAGGATTGGTTGCAACAGCTCCTGTTTGGCCCAACTCTACAGATTACGATGTTATTTACAATGTAGATAAAGGGGTTGGTTCTACTTCACATAATACTAAGGCTCTGAAGTATGCTACAAAATATGTAACTGGATCTCCTGCAACTGATGAGTATATTGAGTTGGACTATGTGGATATTGTTTCTAAGAAAGGTAAGTGGAAAGTTTTTGAATCTACAGAATACAATGTTAATGCAAGTAATGATTCATTATTTACTAATGATATCACAGACCATTACGAACTCGATACAGGTCAGAGAGATGAATTCTATGGTTTAGGTAGAATAAAACTGAAAGAGGGATATTCTCCTCCAAATGCAAGTATTAAAATCACATATTGGTATTTCCGACATGGAAATTCTGGTGATTATTTCAGTGTAGCATCTTACCCTTCTCTGGGTTCTAGTTATAGTGATGGTTCTACTTCATACGGTAATTTTGATATTGGTGATATTCCAGAGTATATTAGTTCTGGTGGAAAACGGTATTGGTTAAATGACTGTATTGATTTTCGTGCATCGAAGTCAAAGTCTTCTTCAGTTACAAATTCTTCAGGAAACCATTTCGACTTGAATGATACAACATTAGCTGCTAACTTTTTTGAACTACCAACAGAAAGTAGTTTGATAAGGATTGGTTCTGAGGGTTCTGAGGCCAATTCAACAAATAGTATACAGGCTTCTGGTTCCCGTATAGATAAAATTTATATGGATCAGGAAGGTAATGTTGGTGTGAAGAAAGGAACTGCATATAGACATGTAGGTAATTCACCAGACGATCCAGAAGATTCTATAGTTTTATTTACTTCCAGACTCAAACCTTTCGTATATGACACCAATGATGTATATCCAGAAAGGGTACAAAATAAGAAATATACTTTGAGTGACTTGAAAAATATCGAACAAAGGTTGGAAGAAGTAGAGAGATTTAATGTATTAAGTCCACTTGAACAAGAGGCAATTAATTCAAACCATAGTGATCTTCATGTTTCTGGGTTTTGGGTGGATCCGTTTATGGGTCACGATGTTGGTGATGTCAAAAATGAAAATTACTTATCTGCTATTGATTTCCGAAAACGGGAATTGAGACCTGCTGCTCACGTTTCTGACTTAGGGTTTGGTGTTGAAAACATAACTAATGATATGAAAGATGATACGAACCTAATAACTGTTGAAAAGTCTTCAGACGAAACGGAATATGTTAACCTACAGGCAGACGATTCTGAAAATATTAGAACTGGAAGTGCTACTACCTATTATGGATATATGAAATTGTCTCCGTTTGCAGATAGGTGGAAGTCATCCGCATCTAGAGAAGATCTACTGTATGATAATGATGGTTCTTTTGCCTCAATTAAAGACTTACCTGATTCAAGTAAAACTACACAAACGGTATGGAATGACTGGAAAACATTTTGGACAGGTGTCCCTAAGGATTTAGGGAATGGTATACGGGACGATAGAACTTTAGATGCGAGTTCGGTAAGTTCTTTTGAACCAGAAACACAATTCTCACTTGTAAAAAATTCTATACCTGCTGGTAAGGAAATTGCAAAAAACTACATACCATATATGAGAAGAAAAACCATTAACATTTCAGTTTATGGTATGAAACCCTCTACTAAAATTACATCGGTGGTTTTTGATGGTAGGGATATATTGTCTTTGGTAAATCCTTCAACTTCTGATTACGGTTCTGGAGCTGGTTCTATTAAAACCAATGCTTCTGGTGAGTTTTTTGGTAATTTTATAATTCCTAACAAAGATGAAAATTCTTCAGACACTACGAAGTTCAGGTCTGGCAAGAAGGTGTTGAAACTTTCTGGTAGTGGTATGGAATGTCAAGCAGTATACGATTCTAGTGGGTATATTTCAAATACAGGAACAACTCTTGCATATGAAATTTCACCTAAGGAACAGGTTGATGAATTATTGGGTCAAGAGATAGTAGTTGAAGATGACTGTTTTATTTCAAAGGTGGATTTATACTTTAAAACAACTGATTCTCACAGTAGGCAGGTTATAGTTCAGATTAGAAGGATTGAAGATGGTAAACTTTCAAGAGAAGTTCTACCTTACAGTACAAAGTTTCTTAATTCTTCTGCTATATCAACTACAGCAGCAACTACGGTAACGTTTGACGAATTTATATATTTGAAAAAGGGTAGTTATGCTCTGACTTTATATAGTGCATCTGATGATATCAGTTTACACTCATTAAAAGTTGATCAACAATCTGGGTCAAGACCAAGAAACATAGGAAACCTATACAAAGGGAATTACAAATACACTAATAAGATATTGAAATTCCACATGTATCGTGTAAAATTCAATACGGGATCAGGTAATTTCTATTCAGTTTTGAAATCATCATCTTTACCTAATATTACTCTACCGAAGTCTTCTGTTTTTATGAATGCTACGAATGGAACTAATACTATGTTGGTTAAGCAGGATGGACATGGTTATAAGGTTGGGGACGTATTGCAGATGAATGGTTTTACAGGTACTACGACTTCTATTTGTACTATGGGGTCTGATTCAACAGCCCAATCTTGGGTTAATGCTACGGCCGTAGGTTCTTTGGTTTATAATAACACAAATAAGTTTGATAGTACGAGGTGGGGATATGTAATTGCAAGAAATAGTTCCAGTACTCCATACACGATTACTGTAGCTATGGGGTCTAGTTATGCCTTTGATACAAATCAGAATATTAAAAATGCTGCAGGGACTACTCAACAAATAGTTGGGGCTCCAACCGCAACCACAGCATCTTGTAATGGTGTTCCTATTACAACTCTTAATAATGCCTACTACAAAGTTACAAAAAGTGATATAGGAAATTATGTGGTAAGAAGGGCATCTGATTCTGCAGGAACTGTCGGAGTTGCATCAGATTTCACAACTCGTGGATTTTCTAGGTGGCTACCCAATGAGACAGGAGTTACGGTTTTGTCTTCAAAAGTTCGTGCGGATTTGGTATATTACCTATTAGAGCAGATTCAACCAACAGGAACAACTGTCACGGTTCAATCTGGGTCAGGTTTTGATGCATCAACGGGTAATTTGACAGGTACAGTCCAGACAATAGATCCAAATCAAAACAATACTCTTAAGGAAACTCTATTTATAGGTACAAATCACTATCTAAAAGCTACGTTTACAACAGGTAATGATAGAGTTTCTCCTGCTATTGATAAAAACACTTTAACTGCCTTATGTGTTTCTAACAAGGTTAATAAACCTGATTTCAATGATTATATAGGGAGTTCTTCTTCTAATGTTGAAATTCAGGAGTTGTCTAATGGAAAAATTGAGGTTAGAGCAACATTGTTTGATGATACAGGAACAGTTATACCAAATCCTGAGTATTATATTAAAGGTAGTAGTTCCAATCACCCTAACACTTCGGAGTCAACTATAAAGTCATTAAAGGCAGGAGATATAATTCACTTGGGTGTGAATTCTGCACAATTAATCAGTGATTCTTCAGGTGCAGTTATTGGGAATCAATCACAGGATGATGCAGATCCATTTATCACCACAGGAAATAGAATTTATGTGGTCACACATAAATCTGCAGATGGAAAAACGGCATATGTTAAAAATCCAGACAATACTCCAATAACGGATCATGCAAATTCCTCTATGATTGCCTTTCCGGGAAGTGGTCAGGAATATCAAATACCACTTTCTAAGGTTATAGGATTTGTTCCAGACACTAATCCATCAATTACCAGTACTCAGTCAAATTACATTTCTAAGAAAGTTAAAATGGCTGGTTCTGCACAGTATGTTAAAGTCTTGGTCGATGCTAAGATACCTACTGATAATTCGGTTGATGTCTATGTCAGATATGCTGCATCTAGTCCAGATGCAAGTTATGATAATCCTAAACTTGCAGGTATTGATTCCTTACAGTGGACAAAAGTCCCATTTAAGTATTATGATGGCTATCATGATTCCGTAGTTCCTGTATTGGACGATGGTGAATGGCATGGGTTTGAGTTTATGTCTGCTAAACTTCCATATTTTAATCAATTCCAAATCAAGATTGTGTTTACTGGTACTAGGACATTAGATGTTTCTAGGTTGAAAAACCTGAAAGTCTTCGCCTTAGTATGATAAGGGTTAAAGGTTATCCCCAGTTGAGAAGAGATCCCTCAACTGGGGCACTTATAAATATCAATGTCCAAGAATTACAAAAAAAGGTATCCTTGGAAAAACGAATTGAAACCTTAGAAAAAAACGTGAACAAAATAATGGACTACTTGAATATAAAGGATGAGATGAATGGAGACACGCACTGACACCTTAAGAATTGGGGCATTTAAGGTCGGTAGCTGGGGTGATATGGTTGACTATGTCGTCCTTCTTAATTCTGTTAAGGAAAAACATCCCAACTCCGAACTTATAGCATACGTTAACTATCCGAAAAAGGAAAAAAACGATTCATATAAAATATTAGAATACTTCGATTTTATTGACGAAGTCATAGAATTGGAGTTTGAAAAACACGAAAAAAGTTTTTTTGACAATTCCTTCCTGAAAAAATTCACCAAGAACTTTGACTTTTTTTACGACTTTAAAGGGTATGTTGCGAAAGAGTTTGATGGTTCTCGACATATAATGGAAGTTACTAGAGACTACGAATATGATATGATGTGGAAAGAACACTATGATTATCCTCTTTCACAACATACAACTTTACTTCCAGTGGATTTTCCCAAAAAAACACACTTAGAATTAGCATGCCAAAGTAGCAATTTACCCGAACCTAGTTGGGATTTTTTTAACGAAAATATAAAATGCCCTAGTAAGTTTTCTAATCTGGAATTACTGAAAGGTAAAAAGTGGACTACAATCAGTATGGGACTAGGTGAACTTTCAAAACATTGGGGATTTAAAAACTGGAAAAAACTTTGTGATATGTTACTTGACAATGGAATATATCCTATTCAAATTGCAAAGTCAGGTGAAAGTATACTTAATGAAATAGATTCCGTAATAGATCTCAATGTAAAGGAAATGTTTTATATTTTTTCACAGGCTCCACTGAATATTTCTGTAGAAAATGGAAGTTGTAGAATAAGATCATTAGTGACAGATAAACCTTCTATTACCTTGTTTGGACCTACCGACCATAACTTATATTCTCTCCCAAACCAAATTCCCATAAAGACGAATAGATGTACTCCTTGTTTTTTTAGTAATTCACAGTGGTTTACGGAATGTCATAGAAAAGAAGATAAAGAACATATGGAAATTTTAGGTTCTACTGATGATTTTAATAAAATCTGTATGACTTCTATTACTCCCCAGATGGTATTTGACAAGGTTGAAGAGTATTTCAAAACTACAGAATTACAAGAATCCATTCATAGGGTGGGTATAGTTAATTCTAAAAAGAAAAAGAAAATATTTTCAAAACCTGAATATATTTCTATTTCGGAGTTTAATGAGAAGGTCACATGCGTTTTTGTTGGAGATGTTAAGGAAAAGGAAATCGAAAAGATTATAAAAATCTATAAAAGTTGGGGTATTGAAAAAGTACTTATATTATCTTCAAAGAATTATCCAGAAATTGGTAAAATAGATTCGTTAGAAAAGTATTCTAGATTTTGTTTGACAAAATTACATGAATATACAGAAACAGATTATGTATTAGTGAACCAATGGGATGGTTTTATATTAAGACCAGATAAGTTCCTGAAAGATTTTTTTGATTATGATTTTATAGGAGCCCCTTGGTGGTTCAGACCAAACGCCAAGTCGGGTAATGGGGGATTTTCACTTAGATCTAGACATTTTCTCTTAGCATGTGAAGAAGTTTTTTCTGGTTTTGAAGTGTTTGATCCTGAAGATCATAAGATAGAGGAGAATACAGGTGATTTGGAAAAGTTAGGAATTAAATTTGCCCCAAAGGAGATTGCAGAGAAATTTTCTGCAGAAAATACAATATATAATGATCAATTTGGATTTCACGATTTTTGTACTTCCAACCTCCCAAAGTTCTTAACAAGAGAATTTTATAAAAACAAGTTTCATCATTCTGGAGATTTAGGTGATATAATTTATTCATTACCAACAATCAAGAAGTTGGGAGGGGGTGTTTTAATACTTTCTGATGATTACGAGGGAATGAAAATACGTGATAAGATGACATTAAAAAAACAAGATGATTTAAGAAAAATTTTATTATTGAATGATTATATAGTTCAGGTTAGGTTTTCCGAAGGAATGCCTGAAGATATAGATTATAACTTGAATGATCATAGGATGTATCACATTCAATGGGGTAATGGTTTATTGTCAAACGATGAGGAAGAAATATTAAGAAAAACTAATCTTACAGAATTGTATCGAAAATATTTTCGATTAGATAAGGACATTTCTGAAGATATGTGGTTAACTCCTGGTAATATTCTTTCAATTAACAATAAACCTATTATAATTAATAGAACGGAAAGGTATCATAATGAGTTTTTTCCATGGAAATCTATAGTTTCAGAATATGGAAGTGAATCTTTATTTGTTGGAACTTCTGAAGAGTATGAACTTTTTTGTTCTAATTTTGGTACTGTGGATTATTATAAGACAGAGACTATGATAGATCTATTTGAGATAATTGCTGGTTCTAAACTTTTTATAGGAAATCAATCCTTTCCATACTCACTGGCAGAAGGTCTTAAGAAGACCACAATCCAGGAAACTGATTTTATGGGTGTCCCTAATTGTGTTTTTCCTAGAAAAAATGCCTATTATACACTTGACGAAAATTCTTCTATGATAATGAATATGAGAAAATTTATTGAAGGTGTTTTATGAAAAGTTTAAGTGAAATTTCGAAGAAAAGAAAGAATTTTCAGTTAGGTCATAATACAACAGTAGATTATGGTTTTGTTTCATACTGTTTAGATAGAGAAAGTTCAAACACAAATGAATATTTCCCGAATAAGGATAGGGGAATTCTTTATGTTGGCCATACTGGAACTTCTGGGTATTCTATTGCCGCTAGAGGGTATATGTTTGATATGATACAGTCAGGGTATAATGTTTCTTGGTCTGCTATAGAACATGGAGAATCGGAGGAAAAGGACTTATATACTTCATTGGTTGATAGTATTAGGGGTAAGGATATTGAGACAGAAATCATGATACTTCATGAACCTCCTTTGGGTTGGGAATATCATTATGAGAGAAATATACATTCAAATATTGATTACACTATAGGATTCACCGTTTGGGAAACAGAAAGTCTTCCAAAAGAATGGGTATCTGCAATGAATTCCCCCTCGATAGATGAAATTTGGTGTCCAACAAATTATAATAAGGATGTTTTTCTTTCTTCGGGGGTGGAGGTTCCAATTAGGGTAGTTCCACACGTATGGATGGGTAGAAACCTTCCACAGATCCCAAAAAATAAAAAATTTACATTTTATAATATCTCAGAGTTTATTGAGAGAAAGGGTATAGAAGATTTAATCAACATATATTGTCAAGAGTTTAATGGGCATGATGATGTACAGTTATTTTTGAAACTACATTACAAGACATATGATGGGCAAGATTCAAATTATGTTAGGGATAAAATTTCTGAATTAATTTCCTCTTTTAGATCACCACCAGAAATTAAAGTAGTTTTTGAACGACTATCCGATAGAGAAATTTCTGAAATACATGCAAGAGGTCACTGTTATGTGAGTTTGTGCCGTTCGGAGGGTTTTGGGTTAACTATTTTAGATGCATATAATTATAAAATTCCTATTGTAGTGACTGGTTATGGTGGTCATGTGGAATTTTTGGGGATAGATTATCCCGGATTAATTCCTTATGAAATGGGAAAGGTTAAAAATATGCAAAAATTTAACGATGCTTACACTGGTCAAGAATGGGCATATCCTAACTTAAATATTGCTAAAAAAATGATGAGAAGGGAATATCAAAAGTGGGTGAAAAATGAAAATTAATAATCATATATCTTTAGGCGGTGGATGGTGGGACAAAGAGAGTGATGGGAAAGATTCTTGGGTTTGGTCTGATACTTTTTCTGATATTTATATTGGTGAACAGGTTAGGGGGAATGTTATTCTTTTTATTTTTGGGTGTGGAGAAGAAAAACCTGTAGAGATTACACTGGGAACTAGAGTATTTTCTTTTATTACCAAAAAAGGTCGTTATAAGTATCATTTTCCTTATAGTGGTGAACCTAAAGTGAATATAGAAACACATGAGGAGAATGTTGAAGATCATAGATCTCTAGGGCTTCAGTGTTTTAAAATAGAAATGTTATCTCATGACTCTTTTGGTAGTGAACTTGTTGTGAACGAATTAGCAGAAAGGTTAGTGGTAGAAAAAAATCCACTGACTGAATCTTCTTTCACTTTTGATATACTTGATTCTAAGTATGTGGATATTGTCTATATGTTACACGACATAAAGAGTACTACTCTTAAAGTGGTTGAAAATGATACAATTTCGAATGAATTTGAAATTTTTTCTGGTGATTATAATATGATTTCATATGAAACCTCTAGTCTCCAGAATGTTGTTTTGGAATTTTTCACTACGGAAGGGGTAAATTTGGAAATTAAGAATATTTCTAATAGAAAAAATTACTACGATTTTCTGAATCTTAAAAATCATATCAATCAAGAAATACCCGATTTTGGTGATATTCCTATGCTTGCTATCCAATGGTTTGTGAGTTGGAAATGTAATTATACATGTAGTTATTGTTGGCAGGAAGTTGCTAGGGATTTATATCGTAGAGGTAAATGGTCTCAGAGGCCTCCACAGGAATGGGCAAAAGTTTTTAATTCTTTTAGGGAATTAGAAAGTTTATACTTTACTGGAGGTGAACCTACTTTATATCGCAGTTTACCCGATTTAGTTAATATGATCAATCCAACTGTTAAACTCTCTATGACAACTAATTTTGGCCCTACTCTAGATTTGGATGAATGGATAGAAAAGGTTCCTAGGGGTAGGTTTGATATTTTATATGCGAGTTATCACCCTACAGAACTTAAAAATAAGGAAGAATTTTTCAGAAAGGTTGATAGGTATATAAATAATTATGGAACTGATGGGTTTGGGTTAGAAATGGTAATGTTTGAAGATAATCTCGAAGAAACAGAGAAACTGTTAGAATTCTGTAATAGTAGAAATATAGAATTTGCTTTAGATCCCTTTATTCCTCCAAATGCAGAACTGGAAAATAAAAGAACAGATGTGTCGGACTTATTACAGTATTCTGGGGATTCAAACGTTGCAACTGTTAGATACAATAAAACACAACTGAGTGGTTCTGGTTCTCTAGATCTTTCTGCAATAAAAAATGTCAGGGTTGATCGGGGAAATTTCCCGTCTCGCGTATTCCTTCCAAAAGAATTTGTTTTTGAATATACTCCTTTAAATGAAAAACAATCTGAAAGAAAACCTATTTTTTGTCCTGCTGGTAGGGTTAGAATAAATGTTGATGAAAGAGGAGACGTCTTTACTTGTATGAGTGCCATCGACAGGAATAGGTTATTTGGAAAACATTCCTTACCACATTATAAGAGTTTGGGGAATTTGTTTGATGGAACATATAAAAGGTTAACAGAACCTATCATGTGTTGGGAATCTTTTCGGTGTTCTGCCTGTGATACAGAATCTATTGAACGATTCTGGAAACCTGTTGATTTTAATTACCAACTACCTATACCGGAGTAAATATATTTATGTTTGAATTGAATTGGTATAATACGGGTGATAACAATATAAATTTTTATCACACTTTCTATTTAACGGAAAATAATAAAAGAACACATGATCCCAATAAGGCATCATATTGCATTAGGGGTGCATGGGATCATAACCCAGAATATGAAAATATAAAAAACAATTTAACATTTTTGCAAGGTCAGACTGTTTTAGATGTTGGTTGTCAAGAAGGTTTTTTCACCCTCTTATTAGATGATCTTGGGGCTAAAGTTACATCTATGGATTGCTATAACAAAACAACTCGGAAGTTTGCATGGAAACTCTTTAATTATCATGGAGAATTCATACATGAAAATGTTTATCAATTGGGTAATAGTTATGATGACTATGATTATGTATGGTTTTCGGATGTCTTAGTTCATTTAGAAAATCCCTTGTATGCCTTATCGAATATTAAAAAGGTTGCTAGGAAGGGTATTCTGTTGGGGGTAGATGTCGTACATGAAATAACTCCCACGGAAAGTGTTTGGGAAGAATATAGTGATAATCATGAAGTATTACCGATGATGTATCAACCAACCATGAATGGTGAAGAGTCTATATATTTTTGGTTAATGCCTTCTAGAACTGTGGTTTCTGTTTTGAATAGGTTTTTTAAAAATGCGAAAAGAATATTTACCTATTCTGCAGGTATTGATGGTGATGGAAAAGAGAGAAAGATTGATGTATATCTAGCTGAAAATGACAATATCCTTGATAATAGGGGATTTTTAGAGTTAGATTGGAAAAAGGAAGATTGAGAGATATAACAATGAGATTAGATTTAAACGATTTTACAATAACTTTTGTGACTTATAACAATGCGTATTTTATAGATACCTTATTTAGATCTATAGAAATAACAGAAGGGATTATAAAAAATCCCATTATAGTTTTAGATATATCAAATATCGAAGAGGATATAATTTCAATAGAAAATACTATTGATAAGTGGAAAAATCTTGGGATGAACATAAATCTCCTCAATAGAATGAAATTGGTTTTTAAGGATGGCATAAACTACTATGAGAAACAATTCGAATCTGATTCTTTGCCACAGATAGCGACTGTTAATCTAAATCTGGAATACGTTTTATCACTTTCGGAGACAGAATACAGTATGTATATTCATAGTGATATTGCTTTTCTTATGAAGAATTGGAGACATTATATTGTTTCTAAGATTAACGATGGATTAGATGCCTTTGGTTATAGCCCTTTCTATGAAGGGCGTAAGAGAAATTTTTCAGTTTATAATAACTATTTACCACTGAATACGCACTTCGTCTTTGCGAAAACTACAGATTTACTTAAAGTTGGATTTAATCATGTTTTACCTAAGAACTGTTGGTCACCAATTTTTGAAAAGAATCTACAGACTGATACTTTCATGGAATCTCAACTTGTTATTCCAAAGTATGGTTTTAATCCTTACGATCAAGATTTAATACTGAAATATACTAGATCATGGGAACATCCAAGAGTCGGATGGAATTGGTTCACTAATTATGCTGTAGAGTGTGGATCATTCGGAAATTATATCTATGATGTTGGGGAAAATGTTTATACTATGTACCATATTGATGTTGATAACACTATTGACCTTTTTAAGGTTTTCGAGAAAAGGCACCATGAGTTAAATTTTCCAGACCAGATAGATGGGGGAAAAGTATCATATCTAATACCAGAAATTATCAGAACGGGTGAAGGTGAAGAATTTGTTTATCATGGACCTTGGAGATTTAACACTAGAGATCACGAGTTATGGCGTACAAAGGTTTCTTCGGATACATTAAGAATTTTAGAAGATATAGAATTAGAATACCTTGAACAGAAGGAGTTGAAAAAATGATATTATACGCACATAGGGGAAATATAAATGGCCCTAATAGTAATGAAGAGAATAAACCTTCTTATATTCTTTCTGCTATCAATGAAGGATTTCACGTGGAAATTGATATTTATTATCTGGATGAAAAATATTATTTAGGGCATGATGAACCTCAATACGAAATAGATGAATATTTTTTAGAAAACCCTAAACTTATATGTCATGCTAAAAACTCTGAAGCTTTTCTGAAGATGAGAAAAAATCCAAATATTCATTGCTTCTGGAATGATTTAGATTTATATGCTGTTACTTCCAACTCCTTTTACTGGACACTTGATTCTGATCCACCCAAAGGGTATAAAAATTTAATTTTCTGTAAACCTAACCTAAAGGAAATTTCTAAATTTTGGGTGAACAAATTCTTCGGATATTGTAGTGATTATGTTGGACTATTTAAATGATAAACAAAGATGATTTTTCTATTGTTACAGTTACATATAATAATTCTTATTTTCTAGAGACATTATTTCGTTCTGTGGAAATCACCGAAGGAGAAATCATACCCAATCCAATTATTATTTTTGATGTTTCAACTAAGGAATCAGATAAAGTAAAAATTGAAAGGGTAGTAAAAAAGAAACAAATAATGGGTTGGAATATAAAATTAGTGAATGGAAAAAAGTTAATTTTTTTGGATGATAAGTACCAATACGTAGATAAGAACGAATATCTAGATTCAGAAAGTTTAGAATCTAACGTAGAAAAAAACTTCGGATATGTACTTTCACTTTCAGAGACAGAATACAGTATGTATATTCATAGTGATATTGCCTTTCTTATGAAGAATTGGAGACATTATATTGTTTCTAAGATTAACAAAGAAGAAATTGATGTTTTTGGATGTAGTGAAGAGCATGATGGTGCGATCATTAACTGTGGAAAGAAAAGTATCTTATCCGAAATTAACAATTATTTACTATTAACTCCCATTTATATATTCGCCAGTACAGATGATTTGATTATGGGCAGTATGGAATGTTGTCTCCCTTTCAATAAAGAAGATTATATATCCACTGATATAGTTACAGAGGGTGATATTATTGCTGTAGGAGATGACTTGGAAAAAAATTATTCTTGGAATATGGTATCTAAAGAACATAAGAATAAATTCAGGAAACAATGGTTACATCCTCGTATTGGTTCTAACTGGTTTAATGGTATGTTTCAACAAAAGAATGGGGCTCTATCAAACTACTTATATTATATAGGAAGAAAAATATTCACAAATTATGTAAATGTTGCCTTCTGTGTGAATTTTTGTGATGTTCTTGAGAAAAAATTTAAATGTAAAATAGATGCAGAATATTTTCACAGAATACATCACGATAGATCTTCAATATGGTATACTGATGTTTCAACTAATCCCAATTCAATTTTCGGTTGGGAATTTGTTTATCATGGACCATTTAGATATTCGGTAGAGATAGAAGAGATGGATATTTTGCTCCAGAAAAGTAATCCGGAGATTGAAGGTTCTATATTTGAACATGTGGAAAGGGTAGAGTTGGAATTATTAAACGGTTATTTTGATTTTTTATCTAGTGGGGGTGAAATTTCATTTGAAGAATGGGGAATTTTATATAATAGGGAGAATTTATGATTAATATATTAATACCCATGGCGGGCTTAGGTAGTAGGTTTCGAGAAGTTGGGGTATCTATCCCCAAATATAATATAGATATTTTCGGAAAAACTATGATAGAAAGAGCTACTGATTCTTTTATTTCAGAAGAATCTAGATTTATATTCATAACATTAAATTCAGATGATAAGACAGTGGAAAAATTGAATTCTATAGGTAAAGATTCAGTTGTTTTGGATATATCAGAATTGACTGACGGTTCTGTGAGTTCCTGTTTGGTAGCTAAAGAATATATAAATAATAATGAAGAGTTGTTAATTACCAATTGTGATCAAATACTATATTGGAATTTTCAAGATTTTTTATCTTATTGTCGTGTCTTAGACACTGAAGGAGTTATAGTTACCTATGAATCTTCAGAGGAAAAAAACAGTTATGCCAAAATTGACAATAAGGGAAATATTATAGAAGTAAAGGAAAAGGAAATAATTAGTAATTTGGCTCTTAACGGGGTACATTATTGGAAAAGTGGATCCTTATTTGTAAAATCTGCAGAAGAGATGATAAAAAATGAAGATAGAAACATAAATGGGGAGTATTCTGTAGGCCCTACATACAATTATCTAATTAGAAGGGGTAATAAAGTTAAGAACTTTCATTTATCATCTTCACAAAATCATCTTATAGGAACTCCAAAAGATTTAAAGATATTCATGGAAGGGTGGTGTTATGGAAATTTATAAATTGGTTGATTTTACTAGAGGGTGGTTGATTGGCGATTTTGAACCTTCATTGATAAAAACTAAGGATTTCGAAGTTGGGGTTCTATTTCACCCAAAAGGTGAAGTGTGGCCTGCACACTACCATAAAATTGCAGATGAATATAATGTTTTACTTTCTGGGAAAATGAAAATATGCAACGAAGATTTATCAGAGGGAGATGTTTTTGTGATAAGAAAGGGGGAAGTTGCTGATCCAGAATTTTACGAAGATTGTAAAATACTAACGATAAAAATCCCTTCAGTGATAGGGGATAAATACATTCTAGGAGAAAAAGATGAACTTTAAGATTATTCAATCATGTGATTCTGCAGGGGAATCTATATTAAATATATCGAAACCTGTAAATCAAAAGTATGCTGAGAAGTATGGTTATGGGTATGAATCTAAAGTAGAGACTAAAAAATCTGGTCTAAGTGGAATTTATAATTACTTATATGACGTTAGAGACGAAATAAATAATGGAACGGAAGGTTGGTTGGTAAAACTTGACACCGACTCTTGTATATATGATAATCAAATTAGTTTGGAACAATTTATATCTGATCATTCTCTATCTAGTTTTTCTATCGTTGGAACAGCAGGAAGTCCAGAATTTTTAGGGGATAATACAGAATATGAAAATCAGTGGGATATCAACGGTGGGGTTTTATTTTTTAATTTGGATCATCCTAAACTTCCAGACATAATAAACTATGCTATATCCTCTTTAGATTCTGATTATGATAGTGGAAATTGGGATGGGGATCATTCATCTTACCATGATAGAGATCAGGGTTATCTAAATGAAGCAATTCATCATATAATCACTTCAGAAGAAGATAAAATTATGATAATTAAAACTTTTATGGGAGAAAATTATCAGCTAATCAATTATAATGGTTCTTTTATCAAACACATTTTGAGTGATGAAGATGAATATCATATTGAAATAAATCGAGATAATATGAATTTTCCCTGGACTCTCGAGAACAAAGAGTTTAGAACTCAATATTTAGCGGATGTGTGTCAAGAAGTTTTAGCAACTTATGAAACTTAAAATAGTTCAGTCATGCGATAAAGACCCATTTCAAAATAGGATATTGGGTTATACTGGACCAGTTAACAAAAAATATTGTCAAAAGTTTGGTTATAAATATGAACAATATATAGGAAATAAAGTTGAAGGGGTAGGTGGGGTTTGGAATAAAATTATTATTCCTTATGAAGAATTACAAAAACAGGAATGTGAATGGTTGTTGATTTTAGATCCAGATGCGTTCATTTATGACCATTATAGTGATTTGTATGTCGATATTCTTCATCCAAACACTTCTTACCCTATCGTTGGCCAAGGCTATCCACATACACCTAAACCTAAAACAGACGAGAATTTTGGGGGAATAGTTGTTTTAAATGGAGGTTCTGTATTTTATAATTTATCACACGAACTCACACCCATAATCCTCAAAAAATATAAAGAAAAATTTTTCGAAGAGAAAAGAATGCCAAATTGGCAAAACGGAAATCCCATTTTGGGTATATTTGAGGAAGGATATTTGAGTTATGCTATTCATAAAACTTACCTAGAAACAGGAAAGGTTACGACTAAACAGTTGGAAAGTGGAATAAATTTTAACGGATCTTATATTAAACATGTTCTTAATCCACCTCTTTTTGAATATTGTTTTGGGTTAATGCCATCTGAAAGAGAAAATTATATAATTCACCAAACTAAAGAAATAATGGAAAAAAGTGATGAGCCAATTTCAACCAAACAAAGTTCAACATCATCCAGATAGAATACACCAATGGATGGTTTCTGGTTCTACAATACCTTTATCTGTAGAGTTGGATTTAACTAATGCGTGTGATAATTTTTGCCCTTGGTGTTTTGGGTATGAGGGATTAGATAGACAAGATAAAACTACATGGAATGTAGACAATTTTGGTAGGAAGTTAACCAAAGAAGAAGCATTCGATATTATAGATCAACTAGTAGATTTTGGGACGAATGCAGTTACACTCACGGGTGGGGGCGAACCTTTAGTGCATAATGATATCATGGAGATAATTCCATATATTACTTCCAAGGGTTTGGAACTTGGCCTAATAACAAATGGAAATAGGTTATCTGAAGAAAAAATCCACACCATATTAGAGAATTGTCTTTGGATGAGGGTATCTGTCGATGCAACCAATAAGGAAGAATATTTGCAAGAGCATGGTGTAAAATCATGGGATAAATTGGTAGAAAATATCAAATTGTTGGGAAAAATTAAAGATCAATATGATTGCACAGTAGGGATAGGATATCTAACCAATGGAGATAATGACGTTAATCTGATGGAGTTTGCCAGACTTGGTTCTGAGTGGAATGTAGATTTTGCACAATATAGACCAATGTTGGTTGGGTGGGGAACTACTGAATGCCACTATAAATCAAAAGATACTACTAGAATTATTAAAGAAGCTCAAGAAAAATATAATCGAGAGGGATATGCAGTTCTTTGCTCTGAACATAAATACAATATGATTGATAATGATACAATAGACAGAAACTATTCCCTATGTCATGGAGAGTCTTTCACCACAGTAATTGCAGCTGATATGAAAATGTATGTTTGTTGCCATATGAGAGGTATGGAAAAGTATGCTCTTGGTGATCTCAGAAAAAATACTATTCAAGAAATATGGGATTCCAAACAAAGAATGGATGCCAGAGACAATGTTGATGTAAATAGTTTTGATTGCCCACCTTTATGTCGTCACGATGGTACTAATAGATTTTTACACGAACTTACAGTTTTACCAACACATAGGAATTTTATATGAAATATGTATTTGATATTGATGGCGTTTTAGTTCCGTGCGGTGGATTTATAGAAGATGATTTCTGTAGGTTTTTTGTGAAATGGATGGACAATAAAAATGTTTCGGTGGTTTCGGGTTCTTCTTTTTCCAGAATTTGTCAAGTGCTAGGCGAAACTATTATAAATAAGTTATGGACCATATTTTCATGCAATGGCACTAAAGGTCACAGAAATAAAAAAGAAATATATTCTATGGACGTTATATGGCCACAAGATTTATTTTCAGATATGAATATGTTAATGGAATATTCCAAATGGAATCCGAAGTTAAGATTCGGTAATCATATAGAAAATAGAGAAACTTCCATAAACTTTTCGGTTTTAGGTAGAAATGCAAGTGAATTGAATAGGAAAAAGTATTCTGAATGGGATTCTACCTTTAGGGAAAGGAAAACCATTTGTGAATATATCAATGAAAATTTTCCCGAATTAGAATGTTCTATTGGTGGTTCTGTTTCGGTAGATATCACCAAAAAAGGATTTGGAAAACATTTGATACTTGACTACATGGATGGAGATATCACGTTTTTTGGAGATAGGTGTTATCCAGGTGGTAACGACTACACGTTATCGGAAAAATTGAAAGAAAAAAACCAAAAAGTGTATCAAATAGAAAACTATGGAGAGGTAATAGACATATTAAGGAGAATATAGATGGCTATCAGTACACTTGAACTATCAGACCAGATTGCAACTCTAAGAACTAGGTTTAATGAAGTAGTGAGTAAGGTGAATACCTTTAGGGTAGCAACAAGCAATATAATTTTAGATCTAGTTTCGGCAGATCCAGTAGCTAACAGTGAGATGAGTAATAATACTGCTGTTCTATTCACGAGCTCTGCTGGGGAACTGAAAATAAAAGCAAAAATTGGAGAATCTACTCCAGTCACTGGAACAATTGGAACTGTCGGTGTTCTAGATGGCGGAACATACTAGAGGTTTACATTTATGCCAACGATATTACACAAAAGAAGAACCTCAGATAATACAGCACCGACTACAAGTAATCTTTCGGTTGGTGAACTTGCGATAAACGTAGTATCTGGGAAACTATATATAGTCAAACAGACCGATGCTGCCGATGCAGGAACTAAATCAATTGTTGAGATAGGTTCTACCGTCCAAACAGATGATGCATTTACAGTAAATAAGGCTAGTCCTTCGGCAAACGAAATATTGTTTGCTGTTCAAAATAATGGAACCAGCAAATTTACAGTTGATGAAGATGGTGATGTAGTAATTAAAGGTGGATTAACAGTTGAAGGAACAAATACTGTCGTAGAATCTACTACACTAACAGTCACTGACAAAAGTATAGAACTTGCAGTTCCTAGCTCTGGCTCTGCATCTGATACAGCTGCAGATGGTGGTGGAATTATATTAAAAGGTTCTTCTGATAAAACCATACTTTGGGAGAACGATACAGATACCTGGCACTATAATCAAGGTATTAATCTTACTAGTGGGTATCTCGGAATAGGATTTTCTTCTGCCCCTACTTCCCCAGTCCATGTTAATCTTAGTTCTTCAGCTACATATGCTGGAATATTTTATAATAGTCATGCATCTGGTGAAGGTGTAACTATTCGTGGTGGAAGTACGAGTAGTCAGAATTCATTAATTGTTCAAAATAATGATGGAAGTAAGAATATTATTATTGCTCGTAGTGATGGCAACGTAGGAATCGGAACTGTTTCGCCTGGTGCAGAGTTAGAAGTTAATGGTGAAGTTTTGTTACCTAACAATAAGGGCATTCTATTCAAAGACAGTTCTTCATCAACTCTAGGAATTAAGTCAGACACAAGTGACAGGTTGGCATTTAGAACTGGTGGCAATTGGAATCGAATGGTTATTACTTCTGGTGGCAGCGTAGGAGTAGGAACTACTACACCATCAGCAAGATTAGATATTCAGGATGGTAACATTGCATTAGTGGTGGGTGCTGACAATGGGGCAGGAACTCTGACAAATAGTACAACCAAGACTGCCAGAGTAGGTGTTCATCACTATACCAATGCAGAAGAACCAATGGCAATATTTGTAGCTGATTCACAATCTACTACAGGCACTCTTTCTATTGGTGGTGCTACCAGTTCTATGAATGCCACATCTTTTATCAAGTTCTTTACTGCAACTAATGGCACTACAGTCACTGGAACTCAAAGAATGATGATTGATAATAGTGGCAACGTAGGAATAGGAACTAACCTTTCACCTTCGAAAAAGTTTCATGTAGATACTGGTGAAGCTGAATTAACTTTCCATAATGATGCTTCTGGAAGTAATGGTAATTTGAGAATATGGAGAAATGACACATCTATAACAGCAGGAAATCCTTTAGGATACCTTTCTTTTGCTGGTTCTGATGCAGCTGCAGCTCCTACAGACCATGCTACTATATATGCAGATGCTGCAGGGACTCATGCAAGTGGTGATAATCCAACTAACTTGAAGTTCCAAACTACTGCTGATGGTGCTGGTTCTCCTGCAGATAGAATGACTATCCGTTATGATGGTAACGTAGGGATAGGAACTACTAACCCAACATCTAAATTGGCACTAGGAACTACAGGTGTGTATTCTGGTGGTCTATCTATCAAATCTACTACTGCTGATGCTTATGGTATTGTTGTGGTGGCAAGTGCAAATGACAGATGGCTTAGAATGGGTCATGACGGAACTAAAGGTGTCATTGAAACTACTTATCAAAGCTCTGGTGGTTTTTCTGATTTGTATGTTCGTGCTGGTTCAACAAATGACTTAATACTTCAAGATGATGGTGGAAAAGTAGGAATTGGGGAGGATTCACCAGTATCTAAATTGCATGTTAATGAATCAGGTGGTGCTGA
>CEUI01020713.1_pt1 | contig 31871 bp, 33 predicted proteins | sample 531411 | NCBI WGS metagenome assembly CEUI01 (sample SAMEA2622841, study PRJEB7988) | marine metagenome | isolation source: saline water (ENVO:00002010), including
AGTTTGTAGAAGAGGCTTTTAATTTTGCTGGTTTTGCAACTCATGAATGTCAATGGGTTGGATCTGGTGTTGATGAAAAATATATGCACGGCAAAGACACCCTCGTAGAGATTGACCCAAAGTTTTTTCGCGAAGCTGAAGTTAACCTTCTTTTGGGAGACTCCACTAAAGCCAGAGAAGAACTTGGTTGGCAACCTAAAACAACTTTCCTCCAACTCGTCAAAAAGATGCTTGACAACGATATGAAGCATCTGTAAGATATTTCTATGCCCCGTGGTCGAAAAGAATGCCCGTGTTGCGCTACGCTTGTCGCGACACGGGCTTCTTCTTGCAAGTGCGGCCATGTATTTAAAAGTAAAAAAAAGAAGGTTAAAGCGGCATCTAAAAAAGAAATTCTCTACCGCCTTGTAGATGTTCCTCCAACGGGTAAAACAAACTTTTATTCTAGAGAGTTTAAACTCCTCAATACATTAATCGACCGATATTCTCTTGAGTTTATGAATGTCGTGACATTTAATAAGAAGTTTGACTCCTTGAGTTATTTAGTAAGTGACAAACTAAAAGAAACACTAGACAGAAAATTCCGCGCATTTAACTTCAAGATTGATTTATCTAGATATGATGTGTATGATATAGGCGAAAAGATTGGCGAAGATATTGTCGATAAAAAGAAAAGCAGAACTATAAAAGATTTTTTAAATGAGTGAACAAACAGATTCAAGCAAAATGCTCAAAAGCTTCCTTAAAACAAACAAGGATGATCACTACAACTTCGAAGAGGAGATAGACTACAAGGTGTCCAGTGGGTCTTTGCAGTTTGATCTGCAACTAGGCGGCGGTTTTGGACCGGGCCTACATAGGTTTGTAGGCATGAATGAAGGAGGTAAAACCTCTGAGTCTCTTGAGGTCATGAGAAACTTCTTGAAAAGAATACCCAAGTCAAAAGGTGTTTATGTTAAAGCTGAAGGTCGTTTGTCACCAGAAATGAGAGAGCGTTCTGGCGTTAAGTTTGTCTACGATCCAGATGAATGGGTTGATGGAACTTGTTTTGTTTTTGAATCAAATATTTACGAAACTGTGGTTGGCCTGATGAGAGAACTTGTCACCAAAAACGACGATAAAATAAAGTATTGTTTTGCGCTGGATTCTGTAGATGGTCTTATACTGAAAAACGATGTAGATAAAAGTTTCGAAGACGCGACTAAGGTAGCCGGGGGGGCAGTTGTTGCTGCTAAGTTTATGCAGAGAATGAGCATAGCCTTGGCTAAGAGGGGTCATATGGCGATTTTTGTATCACAGGTCCGTGCTGATATAAAACTAGACCCATATACAAAAGCTCCAATTCGCCAAACGAGCGCGACAGGAGGAAACGCTTTACTCCACTTTGCTAACTGGATTATTGAATTTGAGCCTAGATTTAAAGGCGATATCATTTTACAGAACCCATCTATAAAAAAGATGGACCCTCAAAAAAACCCAGCTATAGGACATTATGCGAAGGTTACTGTTAAAAAATCACCAAATGAAAAAACAAACACAGTAATATCTTATCCGATTCGTTATGGTCGCAAAAACGGCACCTCCATATGGGTAGAAAAAGAGATTGTGGATTTGCTTTATGCTTGGGAGTTTGTCTCCAAGAGTGGCGCTTGGATTTGTTTTACTGATGATTTTAAAGAAATTTTATCTGACACCGAGTTTGAGTTGCCAGATAAAGTTCAGGGAGACAATAAGCTGTTTGCCCTCATAGAAGAGAACGAAAACCTTTCCTTGTTTCTTGTGGAGTATTTTAAGAATGCCATCCAAGAGTTGTCATGAAGTTTTATGATTCATATGGCAAATTAAGAAACCTTAAAAACGCTAGAAAATACTTAATAGACTGGGATTGTAAAAGTCGCAGTAAATTCCAAAAGGGCGTTAAAGATTTTTTACGCCCTTTTTGGGAAAGCGACATAGTATTTGAAGAGTTTAGAATCGTTGGGTCTCGTTTATCTTTAGATTTTTATAACGCAAATAAAAAAGTAGCCATAGAGGTCCAAGGAGCGCAACATACCAAATATGTCAAGCACTTTCACAAGAACAGACTAAAATATCTTGACCAATTAAAAAGAGATCAAAAAAAGCTGGACTTTTGTGACACAAACGATATAAAGCTAGTGGAGATATACCCTGACGATGTAGTTACGGCTTCTTTTTTTGAAGACAAGGACATTTATTTATGAAAAATCCACCGGGACAACCAGAGTTTAATATACCAGAAAACTTTTTAGATCAGCTTTATGAGTTTAGTGGGGGCGCTGACAAATACAAAGGGATGATAATAGCGTTGTCTTCAGAGAACGGCTCTCCTTTGGTTTACTCAAAATATGAATCTCCAATTGTTGAGCTAGGATTAAGAAAAGCCATAGAAGACTTTTTGACTGACAATGTAACAGACGAAGACAAGAACTAATGATATATAATTACGACCTTGAGAGACAGCTTTTGGCTGGGCTGATAAAATCACCGAAAGACTTTTCGGAGATTTCAAACTTTGTTGACCATTCAGATTTTTATTCTGAACAAACAAACTTACATAGCACAATATTTACAATTATTAAACAAGCCATTGATGGAGGGGAGGACATTGATGAGGTTATAATTGCTCAAAGGGTTGCGAGCATTGGTCTTACTTTTGAAGACAACCTAAACCCTGCTGATTACATCAAGTCTCTGGCACTCCGCAAAGTCCCTAAAGGCAACGTCCTTAAGACAGCTAAAGAGCTTAAAAAGGTTTCGATCAGAAGGGGCATATACAACTCAGCGCAAGAGGTTTCAAAAAAAATGCGCTCTATTGGCCCAGAAGCATCTTATAAAGACATTGTTGAGAAGGCTGATAACATCTATAACTCTAAGATTAATCTGTATGAGATAGGAAACGAAGTCCCAGAAAATATTTACGAAGAGATGGAGTATGTTGTTGAGGATCGAGGCAACAACCCTCTAACTGAATTTGGCATGATGGGTCCGCACCAAAAGATCAATGCCATCTACGGCTCTCTTTTAAGGCCGGGTAACATAACTGTTGTCGTTGCGAGATCTGGAGTTGGTAAGACTCAGTTTTGCATGGACTACTCAACCAAGGTTAGCCAAAAATACAATGTCCCCGTGTTACATTTTGATAATGGGGAGATGAGCAAAGAGGAGCTTATCATGAGACAGTGTGCTTCGCTTTCTGGAGTCCCCATGCACTTGATTGAAAGTGGTAAATGGAGAATGGCGGGTGATGATGTAGTTAAAAGAATCAGAAGTGTTTGGGACAAGATTAAAAACCTTAAATTTTATTATCATAATGTCGGAGGCATGGATGTCGATTCTATGATCAATACTTTAAAAAGGTTTTATTACTCCAAGGTCGGAAGAGGTAATAACATGATATTCTCTTTCGATTATATTAAAACAACATCTGAATCGCAGGGCAGTAAAAACGAATGGCAGGTTGTTGGCGAAATGGTTGATAAATTTAAAAGATGCGTCCAGAAAGAGATTCTAGAGGACGGCAAGCCTGTTATTCCAATGATAACTTCTGTTCAGTCCAACAGGTTCGGAATTACAAACAACAGAAACGCTCAAAATATTATTGATGATGAAAGCATCGTGTCGCTATCTGATAGAATCACACAGTTTTGTTCTCATATGTTCATTCTTAGAAGTAAGACCTCAGATGAAATTGAGATAGAGGGCAGGAGGTTTGGCACTCACAAGTTTATCAACGTAAAGGCTAGGCATTTAGGTGAGGACATTGCTGGGGCTGTAGAGCCTGTTCTAATAGATGACAACTTAAGAAAGAACTTTATAAACCTAGACTTTAAAAACTTCAACATTACTGAGTGCGGCGATCTCAGAGATATCGCGAGAACAATGAATGGAGAGGTTGATTTGGATGAAAGTGGAACAACAGAAGAAATCCCAGACTTTGATCAGTTCTGATGTCTTGAGAGGCATCCTAGATAAACTTGGTTACAACCTGTTAGACTGCGGCAATCATTGGCGCACGAATGCGCTGTTCAGAAATGGTGACAATCCGACAGCCATACAAATATACAAAAACACCGGAGTATGGATTGATTACACTCACGGTAATAACAAATCTAGGCCCTTTGAGGCTTTATTGCAGCTTACCCTTAAGGACGATAAAAAGCAGTTACAAGAAATTCTTAAGTCTTTAGACTCAGAAGAAGTAAAGGACTACAAACCCAAAGAACTAATAGAAATGGAAAAAATTTATCCAGAATCATCTCTCAAGAGACTCTTTCCTAATTATCACTTTTACAACCAAAGAAAAATCTCAGAGGAAACTCAAAAGTTTTTTAGGGTTGGGTTATCTGGCTCCGGTCAGATGTATAGAAGAATGGTTTTCCCGATTTATAATGAACATTCACAAATAATCGGCTTTTCAGGGAGAAGAGTTGATGAGGGTTCCTATTCTAAATGGAAGCATATAGGTCGTAAGAAAAGGTGGATTTATCCGTGTCACATCCCAGCAGAGGAAAGCATTGATCAAGTAATAGACGAAAGCGAAAGTGTCTATATTGTAGAGAGTATAGGAGACGCTATGGCTTTTTATGAGCAGGGAATAAAAAATGTAATATGCATTTTCGGCACCTCAGTGAGCAGTTATGTCATTAATTATCTTTGCAGCAAAGATTTAAAAAAGATTTATATCTCTACCAACAATGACTTTGATTCCTCTAAAAACAACGGGTTAATTGGCGCGTTTCAAGCATACATGAAGCTCGGAGATTTTTTTAATTTGGATCAATTAGAGATAAGACTTCCTCCGAAACCTTTCAATGACTTTGGAAAAGCTCATGAGGAAGACTATAATCTTAAACAGTGGCAACTCAGGGAAATAAATACAGAAGAACAAACTAATTATATTTTTAGTTATGTTAAGAACCACCCTAGCCTTTTCACCAAGAAACAAGTGCAGAAGGTTTTGAAAATACTTAATGAGTGAACCGTTTACAGCCCTTTCAGCAAGTCGCATAAAGACGGCTCAGTCGTGTTCTTGGTTATATTGGTGTAAATATAAACTCAAGCTTCCCGATACGAGCAATGACGGGGCTAGGAGAGGTTCTATATGCCACTTGGTTTTCGAGGTGTTAGGTAACGATAGGCATAAAAGACACCACAGAAAAATCGTAAAGTCTGGAGACATATTTTCTGTTGCCTCCATAAAGAGATTGGTAATGAAACACGCTCGTTCTATGGGTGTGGATGATCCAGAAAACTTAGACCTAATCAAAGAGATGATATTTAACGGTCTTTGTTACGATTTCTTCGGCAAAGACAATGGTAAGCCCACAGAGGCTTTATCTGAAAAAGATTTCGAAATAGTGTGTAACGAAGGGTCTTTTAGATACAAAATAAGAGGGTTTATTGACAAGCTTTTTTTGTATAAAAAAAGGAAGTATGCTTTGATAAGAGACTTTAAAAGCAGTAAGTCTGTATTTAAAGGTAAAGAAATAACCGATAACATGCAGGACTTGATGTATAGCCTTGCCGTCCATAAGCTCTTCCCAGAATATACAAACAGGCAGAGTGAGTTCGTATTTCTTAAGTTTGGCCTAGATCAAGATGGTGATGATACAGGCATAGTTAAAATGAACCCAATAGAAGATGATGAACTAGATGGGTTTCAGTCTCAGCTAACTGAGATACAAAAATATTTAGACAACTTTTCTGAGAAAGACGCTAAATCCAATTTCGCTATAGATCAGGGCTTTCCTAAAGACGATACCTTTAGCGGAAGACTTATGTGTGGATTTGCTAAAAAAAGAGGAGAGCTTAAAAAAGACGGCAATCCTAAATGGTATTGCCCGATGAAGTTCGATTTCTTTTATTATCATGTCACAGACAAGGATGGCAGATTTGTATCATCTGTTATGGAGGAGGACTTCAATGAGTCCATTGTCCCTCCCGGCGGCTCTTATGAAATGCATTACTACGCGGGTTGTCCTAAAATTTCTTGACACCGCGTATCTTTCGCGATACCATAAGGCATGATCCCGGTTTTCAAGTCTTGCTACTCTATAGGCAAGAGCATTCTCACTATTGACAAGCAGTCAGCTGATGGAGGTCCAGACAACATCATAGACATTTGCAAAGAAAACGAATACGAAAAATTAGTGTTGGTCGAAGACACTATGACCGGATTCATGAAGGCTAACGAGGCTTGCAAGAAAAACAACTTGCAATTAATTTTCGGCCTACGACTTACTTGCAGGAACAATGTTAATGAAGATAAAGATTCTTCAGATCACAAAATAATTTGCTTCGCCAAAAATGACGATGGCTGCAAGTTACTTAATAAGATCTTTTCTTTCGCTAACGCAGATAATGATGGGGCTGTAGATTTTGATTACTTAAACAAGGTTTGGACTGATGATTTAACCTTGGTGATACCCTTCTATGATTCATTCATATACAACAACAACACCAAGCTAAGTAACTGCATACCTGATTTTAATAAAATTAAACCATCGTTCTTTATCGAGCGTAACAATCTCCCACTCGACTCTATGGTGGAAAGCTTAGTTTGGAAGTATACAGAAAGGTCAAAAAAATATCCTGTATATCTTGCCAAGTCTATTTACTACAAAAACAAAGAAGATTATAAAGCTTTGCAAACATACAAGATTTTATGCAATAGAAGCTTTGGCAGATCAGCCTCCCTATCTTCACCCAATCTCAACCATTTTGGCAGTAATGAATTCTGTCTAGAAAGCTATAAAGAAAATGTCAATAATCCGTTTACCGCACACTAAAGAGATGATCCAAGAGGCTCATGAATGGTCTCTAGCTTTGGGGTCGTTAAATAACTCTATAACCAAAGGGGCTGCTAATAAGGCGGCTAGAATAGCTGAATTGGCTTTAGCAAAACACTTGGGAGTGTCAAAACCATCTGATGACTACAATCATGACATTCTTTTTAAACAAGAAAAAATAGAAGTAAAAACTAAACGCAGAACAGTAAAACCAAAACCTTTTTACGATGTCTCTGTGGCTAAGACTAGTGACCATCAAAAACCAGACAGATACGCCTTTTTAAGTCTAGAATTTGAAACAAGCGTAGGAAGAGGGACAAGGAAAAAGTATCTTAGATTAAAAAATGTATGGTATTGTGGCGACATTAGCCATCAAGACTTTTGGAGCAAGGCAGAGCTTTGGAAAAAAGGTCGGGTGGATAAATCAAATAACTTCCATACTCATGTAGATATGTATAATATGCGTATATCAGACTTAGAAAACAAGTTAGTCCATGAATGAATCTTTACTGCGTTTCGATAGAAAACAAAAATATCTAGTTTTTGATACTGAGACTGAAGGCTTGAACCTAATTGACTCAAGACCTTGGCAGGTGGCATGGATTGTAACACAGGGAGACAAAGTTATAGAGGAGCATGATGTTTATGTTAAGTGGAGAGATTTAAATGTATCTAAGGATGCGGCTAGAGTAACTGGTTTCTCAAAAGAGGATTACGAAAGAAAAGCTGTAAAATGTTCTGATGCAATGAAGCTCTTCGCTTCTTACTTATATAACCCTGAATACAAGATTGTTGGTCATAATCTTTTGAATTTTGACGTTTACATCGTCAACGTCTGGAGAAAACTTTTGAGGCTAACTTCTGATTACAGCTTTGTTGACAGGATAATCGACACCAGAAGCATTGCCACGGCGATAGCTAAAAATATCCCAGTTGATCAGGATAATTTCCTTGCATGGCAATACAAGATGGTCAACTATGTAGAAAGAGGACTGAGGACTTCTCAAGCAACCCTTTTGAAGAGGTATGACATACCTCATGACCCTAAAAGGCTGCACGATGCCTTGTATGACATTACGATGAACTACAAGATTTTTCGTAAGCAACTTTATGAAATTGAACTATGACAGTAGACCATCACCGCATCTTTGACTCCTTTACTAAGTATGAGACCCCATATCCAGTCGGGGTTAAACTGCCAGAGATCGCAGTAGAATCTAAAATACTTGAAAGTCTAGGTCTCGGCCCTACTAGCAGCAGTAAAGACATTCTCTTTGAGTTATCTCGTAAAGGTTTACGAGAGAAAGGCATAACAAAACAAGACAACAAAAAAGAGTATTATGATAGAGCAAAGATGGAGCTTGGTATCTTTGAGGAACTAGGATTCATTGATTACATTCTTCTTAATTGGGACGTTCTCAATTTTTGCAAAGAAAACGGCATCCCAACTGGTGCTGGCAGGGGATCTGCCGCAGGATCTCTTGTCCTGTATCTTTTGGGTGTAACAAATATAGACCCTATAAAGTATGAATTATTTTTTGAGAGGTTCGTGTCAAGAAGCAGAGCTAGGAAAATTCACCATAATGGTGACACTTTTCTTGACGGTTCTCTACTTGCTGATGTGGATAATGATATTTCCTATGATCGTCGTTCTGAGGTCATTAATTATATTGATAAAAAATATAAAGGAAAGACTTGTAAAATCCTTACACTCAACACGCTGAGTAGTAAGTTATGCATGAAGGAGTGCGGCAAAATTGTAGAGGAGTTGTCAGAAACAGACGTAAACTTAATCAGCGACACAATACCCAAGCATTTTGGTAAGGTGGCTAAACTGAAAGACGCTTATGAGGAAAGCGAATCATTTAAAAGCTACGCCAGAAAACATGCAGATGCTTTTAAAATAGCCAAAAAGATTGAAGGTCTTATCAAAAACACAGGCGTTCATCCTTCTGGCATTAGTATAAGTTATTACAGTCAAGATGACATCATGCCTCTCCAAAAAACAAACGATGGAGCGTTGGTGTCCGGTTACGACATGGATGATGTTGCTAGCCTAAGCGTTAAGTTTGACATACTAGGTCTGAGAACCCTATCTGTTGTTCACGATGTATGTAAACAGCTTGACATTAGCGTAGACGATATAGACCCCAACCATCCTTCTATATATGCAGCTCTGGCTTGCTTAGAATCACCACAGGGTCTTTTCCAAATTGAGGCAGAGACAAACTTTAAGGTTTGTAAGCAAATAGCTCCCAGAAACATAGATCAGCTCTCTGCCGTGGTAGCCATCGCTCGCCCCGGAGCCTTGGATTTCAAAGACAGATATGCCGAATATGCTCGCACTGGCGATTCGCAATCTGTTCACCCGTTCTTTGATGACATCTTGGGGCAGACAGGAGGTATCCCACTTTACCAAGAGCAGTTGATGCAAATGGCTGTAAAGGTGGGCTTTAGTTTAGATGAAGCAGAACAGCTTCGCCGCATAGTTGGGAAAAAGAAGGTAGATCAAATGCCAGCTTGGAAGGCTAAGATCGAGGAGAAGATACAAGAGAATAATTTAGAGTCTACTATTGGAGATGTTTTGTGGAGTGTGGCTGAAGACTCTGCTAACTATTCTTTTAACAAGTCACATTCGATAAGTTATGCATATTTAGCTGCTATAACCGTATATCTTAAGTTTAATTATCCCAAGGAGTTCTTTTTAAGTCTTTTAAAATTTGCTAGGTTTGAGCCAAATGCACATGAAGAAATAGCAAAAATATCACAAGAGCTGCCAGTTTTTGACATAAAACTTTTACCTCCAGATCTAAACCTTTCAAACTTAGACTTTAAGATTGAGGACAAAAACATCAGATACGGGCTAAACTCCATCAAGGGTGTGTCAGACAAGGTAATTGAGTCTTTAGTTGAGTTTAGAGATGCTTCATTTGATAACAAATATGAGGTTTTTATATCTGCTAAAGAGTGTGGCTTAAACATTGGGACACTATCTGCTTTCATACAGGCTGGGATGCTTGATTCATTTGTGACCTCCAACAGATGCAGGTTGGTTTTAGAAGCTCAAACATTCAACATTCTAACAGAGAGAGAGAAGCGAAACATTATTGAACTTGGCCCCAAATACAATTACGATGTTCTTAACACTGTATTAACATGCTTTAAAGAAGAGGTTTATGGCGATGATCGTAAACCTTTGTTTAACGAGAAAAGATTTAATACATTTAAAAAGAAGTATAACCCCTACAAGGAGATATATGAGAAAAACATCAAGCACCTTAAGTTCGCTAGTTGGTTTTTCGAGACCAAGCTTCTAGGGTATAGCTACTCATCTACCTTGAGAGATATATTTTCTAGCTCTGATAACTCACACTTAATGTCCTCTCAAGAGATATCTAATTTAGAACGAGACAGGCATGTGAGATTTGTTGGGACTCTTCTAGACATCATGAAGAGAACAAGTCGCAATGGGAACAAATACGCCAGATTCGATCTATGCGACGAAGTTGGTAATGTTTCTGGTTTATTTATGGATAGCCAAAGAAACACAAGACTAACAAACTACTTAGATTCTGGCAAAAAACTACCTAAAAAGAACGATATTGTTATCATAACAGGGCAAAAGAGCGATGATGTTGTCTTCATAGACAATGTAAATATTTTGCAAGATAAGATTTATATGAAACTTTCTGAACTAAAATGAGTGTAGATAAAATAGTGGGACTAGACGAATTCAACTTAACCCCTAGAGCAAAAAAAGCATTTAAGGATGCTCAAAAGTTCTCTAAAGATAGAGGAGATTCTGTTATAAACAATCTTCATGTTTTTTACGGCTGCTTACATAACGCTTCGGGTCTAGTATCTGATTTTCTTGTGGATAACAAGATCACCATGAACGCCTCAGACGTTGAAGAGGTAATAGCTATGGCTAGTGAGACACATGAGGAAAAATTTCACCTTACTCCAAATTCAGACCCTTGGCACGAAGAAGTGGCTATGGCTATAAAAGAAGCCAATAAAGTTTCCGATAATCTAGACCAGTATTACATAGGTATCGAGCATGTTTTAATGGGTGTATTTACCGTATCAGACTATGTATTGGAATACATTTCTTTGTTTGGTGTTGATTTAGAGTCTTTAAAAACAAATTTAGAAGCGTTTCTGTCTGGGGACACAACTAGAAAAATACAGTTTGATTTCCCAAGCCTTAATATTGATGAGCTTGGACTAGATCTTTTAGAAAAATCTACCTCATCTCTTTCTAAGTTTAGCGTTAACTTAAATCAAATGGCTCTAAAAGATGAGCTTCCTGAGATCCACGGGAGAGAAGACGAGATAGCCTCTCTTATTCAAGTTCTGTCTAAGAAAAACAAAAGAAATGCAATAATCTTAGGTGATGCTGGAGTTGGTAAAACTGCGGTTGTCGAGGGTTTAGCTCAAAAAATATTTAATTCTGAGGTTCCATCTGTAATGCTGCCTTATGAGATATACAGTGTTGATTTAGGATCTATGATCGCTGGCACTAAATATAGAGGTGAGTTTGAAAATAAATTTCAGACTTTATTGAAAGTAGCTAAAGAAAACCCACATGTGATTCTTTTCTTTGACGAAATCCATAACATTTTTGGTGCAGGTAATACTGAGGGTGCCGTTGACGCCTCTAGTATGCTTAAACCCCTACTTGCGCGTGGTGAAATTAGATGCATAGGCGCTACAACAACAACCGAATACCAGAAGATATTTGAGAAAGATGGCGCTATGAAGCGCAGGTTTGAACCAATTGAAATAAGAGAGCCTAGTGGCGAAGAAACCAAAAGTATGATTAAAAATACAATTCATACCTATGAAGATTTCCACAAAGTAAAATTCAAGTCTCCAATTATAGATTTAATAATTGATTATTGTTCTAAATTTTTACCACATCGTCGCTTCCCAGATAAAGCTTTTGATATTGTAGATGAGATTGGATCTAAAGTAAAAATCCAAAACCTTAGACCAACAGATGATATAATCGAGAAACAAAAAGATGTAGTAAAAAAACTATCTAATGAGAAAGAAGCTCAAGAGAAGGTAAAAGAAATTCTTAACGACTACTTGAGAACTGTGGAGGTCCACACAAAGGAACTCTCTAAAGCTTGTGTCACAGTTAAAAAGCAAGATGTCGTTGATGTCATAGCAAAGCAAAGCAAAATATCAGCGCACCATATCAAAAACAGCAACAATAAATTTGAACACTTTTACCAAAGAATATCTAAAGAGGTTTTTGGTCAGGATGAAAACCTAAAAACCGTAAATGATTTATTAGCCCTTGCTAAAGCTGGATTAAATGAAGAGGGCAAACCTTTGGCTAGTTTATTTTTTGTGGGTCCGACTAGTGTAGGAAAGACATATACAGCGAAGCAAATAGCGAAGCACTTCTACGGTAATGAAAGAGCCTTTATACAGGTGAATATGGGTGAATTGCAAGATGAGACAGGAGTAGCTAAACTTATTGGCGCTAATGCTGGATATGTGGGATTTGAACAAGGGGGATTCCTAACTAATTTCGTCCGAAATAATCCTAACAGCGTTGTTCTTTTTGATGAAGTCGAGAAAAGTAACCCTAAAATTTTAAATCTTCTATTACATCTTTTGGATGAGGGTTATTTAACCGACAACCTAAACAGAGATGTTGATTTCAGTAATTGCGTTGTTGTCTTGACTAGTAATATAGGTCATGAGGAGAGCGAGAAAAGCTCTATGGGTTTTGTTTCTGAAAAAATCCCGAAGAGCAAGTCTTACAAATCGTCTGTGGAAAAAAAGCTCAAACCTGAATTATTGGCTAGAATCAATGAGGTTATAGTTTTCAATGATTTGGAAGACACAGACTTTAAAAACATAATTAAAAAAGAGCTATCAACTCTATCTGATAAGTTTAGACATAAAAACATTAAGTTGAACATAAACAATAACTGCGTTCAGTTTTTATTAAATAAAATTAAACTCAAAAAATTACACGCTAGAAGCATAAAAGACGCTGTAAAGCAAGAGGTCACGATACCCTGCGCGAAGTTCATAATAGAGAACCCTAAAAAAAGAGAAATCTTGATAAAAGTTGTTGACAAACAGCTAGTTATTAACTAATATAGCGACATGAGTAGAACACAACAAAATATCATGAGGACCATCAAGAACACCAAGGGTCGTTTCTTCGGTCTTTATACTAAGGGTGGTGAAGCTCTTAACGCTCAATACGTTGACGATACCCCATCTTACGTCACTGTTTATGATCGTAATGCTTCTACCACTCGCAAGCTTGCCAAAAGAAGCCTCGCTGGAGTATATTTCCAAGGTTCCTCTGTCGGCATGGTTTTCTAGAACTTAAAAGAGTCTTAGAAATTTAGTTGGCCTGATCCATAATCTATGTGGATCAGGCTAAACTTTTTTCGGGCAAGGCTTTTGTTTTTGAGTCTTCAGAGGTTGATAATTCCTCTGACAAGACCTTGATTAACATGATCTTCAAGGGCCTTTCTAAACCAGTAGAGGTAGACTCAGTAAAACTACTAAACAGTTTTATTGAATACGATTGCTATAAGGTAATATCTAAAAACAGGGCGTATAATATCAAGATATCTTTTTCGGAAAACTGCCCACCCTTACAAAGAGAGGCTGATTCTCTAAACCTACTAAGTAATCAAGTAGCGCCACAATTAATAGATTTTAATCAAGTAAATATTGGTGAGAAGATAACCTATCTAATAAGCACACAGGAACAGTCTCATACTGTTGAAACTTTAGGTAGATCGTTTTTAGTTAATAACTTTTCAAGCTTTTTAGAATGTTGGAAAGAATTAATTAACTCTACACCCCCCAAATATTCAGTAAGAGATAATGCATCTGATTTAATATCGTCTTTAAATTTCAAAGAGTCTTTTTATCAAGACGCTTATGAAGCCGCTTACGATATGAGTGAGTTTGGCAAAATCGAATCAATTATAAATAATATCTGCAAAAATATGTCAGATATTTATGATTCTTCCATACTTGAATCCAAATATTTTTGTCATGGGTTTCTAGACCCAAGCAACATATTATGGAGGAACGGGGTTTTTAAATTTTGTAATTTCCAAAAATCCTTTTCAGGACACTATCTTCTAGATTTGTCTCAGCTTTTGCTAAACTTTGGAGTTAAGGGGGCTTCTAAGAGGAAGCTAATCAGGGATTATAGAAGCTATATGGGAGTAGAGTTTACAGCTGAAGAATACAAAGCTTGTGAAAAATTAAACATTTTGATGATTTTGGGCCAAATAATTCTTAGGTATTTTACAGAGGTATACATATTCGAATCATCTAGACCTTTAGAATTTTGTAAAATAATGACTCTTTACAGCCATAATTTTAATGAATTTAATAGATTTGATTTCTTCTCTGATCATAAAAAATTTTTATCAAAAATGATCGTAAATCCGATAAATAGCTAATAAAATGTGTAATAACTGATATGCCTCTTCCATCTCCAAACAATAAAGAAAAAAGAAAAGATTTCATGTCTCGCTGCATGGTTGATCTTAGTAAAAAAGGCGAATTCGAAAATCCCAAGCAAAGAGCTGCTGTTTGTATAAGCCAATTCGAAAAAGCCAAGGAGGAGTCTAACGCTTCGGCTGGAGAAGGAGATACTGAGTTTCTGGTGTTTACTTCAGCTGCTTATGACTACAGCGGAAAGAAAAAAGAGAAAGAAAAGAGTAAATCTATGAAGAAATACTCTAGCTATGGCTCTCCAAATCCTCAAGATCATTACTTTGAGAAGAAAGAGGACGCAGAAAAGGACGCTGAAAAAATGGGTCTAAAGGGGATTCACACACACAAAGATAAAGACGGCAAAACTTTATATATGGCTGGGCCTAGCCATGAGGCTTTCATGAAAAAGCACAAAGAAATTCTCGAAAAGAAGAAAGAAAAGTCAGAGGCTATGGATAAAACCGACATGAAAGAAGTCTTTATGAGTCATTGTGCAGCTTATGATAAAGATTTGGTTGACACCACTGGTATGGACGACAAGAAGACATATGCGGCTTGCGCCATGCAGTATAAAAAAATGAAAGCTGACATGGAAGAGGAAGATGAAAAAGGACTGACTGAAAAACAGAAAAAACTTCCCAAGCCTATCAGGGATGCCATCCTGAAAAAACAAGCCGAAAAAAGCGATAGCAGTCTATGGGAAAACATCAAAAAGAAAAGAGACCGCATCAAAAGAGGTTCTGGTGAAAAGATGAGAAAAAAGGGCGACAAAGGTGCGCCTACGTCGGAGCAAATGAAGAAAGCTAAAGGCGATAAAGATTAAATTAGAAATGATTATATATGGACTTATGATAGTCATATATGGTTCAATTCTATAAGCCAAACGCTAAAAATCTCGGTAATGCTTTTGGATTCCGTATGGGGGTCCAAGGTAAATCTGAAGAACCTTGCGTCTACATGACTGCTATTAAGCAGCATTCTTGGAATGAAAAAACGCGCAATGGTTCTTTCGCTGAAAACGCTAAAAATCCAGAGAAGTCTATCTCTTTAAAGTTTAACGAAATGGAGCTTGGCGGTTTCATTTACGCCATAGAGAACTACGACAGCTTCAAGGCGTATCACACTTACGAAGACAACTCCACAGCGATCTCTCTGAACCCCTACACCAAGAAAAATGGGGATAAGGCTTTCTCTTTTACTGTTACAAGAAATTCTGCCAACAAGTTTGGTATTGGTCTTGAGCTTTCTGAAGCCTACTTATTAGTTCAATTCTTTAAGTTTGTCCTAAATAAACTGTTTGTCTATAGGGTGGATTCCTTTAAACAAAACTCACAGTAAGATGAGGAAAATATTTATAGATTGTGGTTCTCATGACGGGTGTTCCGTCAGGAAATTTATGGACCTCTATGACAAAGATGATGAGTTTGAATATTTTTGTTTTGAAATAAACAAACTTCTAGAATCTTACTATTCTGATATTTTAGACAGAATTGATCTTCAATTCAAGGCGGTGGATGTTTCTGATGGCCAAAAGCCAATGTATAGAATGGGCTTAACTGGGGGAAGCACTATTAATAAAATTAAAGCAGGGGGGCTTTTGGAAAAACAATATGGCAGAAAAGAGTGCATGTTGTTTGATTTCCACCAAGTCCACAAAAACGCTGAGTTGAGGACTCAAGAGGTAGAATCCATAGATTTATCTAAGTGGATAAAAACAAATTTCTCAGAAACAGATCACATAGTTTTAAAAATGGATATCGAGGGTGCTGAATATGATCTAATCAATCACATGTGCGAAGACAATTGTTTCAGTTACATCAATGAATTCATGCTAGAGTTTCACGGGTCAGAACATCAAGAATATAAAAAGAAGATCCGCAATCAAAATAAAGAAATAATCATAGATAATCATTGGGATGCAATGCATCCACCTTATTTAAAAAACAAATTCTCCGAAGAATATTATAAAACATACATTAAAGACGAGGTTGAATATAGAGAAGAGTTATCCTTTGAAGAAAAGATTGAATGTTGTAAATCATTTATCTTGTCTCTGGAAGGCTCTGAAAAACCAGATAACTTTTTTATGGATTTCAAAGATTTCTTAAATAAATCATCGTTAATGGAAGACTGGAAAGAGTTTATTTTTAAAATAGCTACCCAAAAAATTTCACTATGAGAAAAAAAACCGTTCTGATACATTCTAACTTTTGCAAGGCTTTTACAGGTTTTGGTAAAAACAAGAAAAACATTCTCAAATACCTTTTTAAGACTGGCAAATACAGGGTTGTCGAGGCAGCAAATGGAAGGATAGCTGGAGATCCAAACAACGATTTATTACCTTGGGAGTGTCATGGTTGCATTCCTCAAAATTACAATCAGCTGCCACAAGATAAACAGAAGGCTGCGGGTTACGGAGCATTGGAGATTGAGAATATAGTCAAAAAAGTAAAGCCAGATATATATATGGGAGTAGAGGATATCTGGGCTTTTGAAACAATGCCTCAACAATCTTGGTGGAACAAAGTAAACAAAATGATTTGGACTACCTTAGATAGCTTGCCAATTTTACAACAAGCTATTGATTTTGCTCCAAAGGTAGAGAATTATTATGTTTGGGCTTCTTTCGCTGAAAGAGAAATGCGTAAGCTTGGTTATGACCATGTAAAAACGCTAAGAGGATCTTTAGATACAGATCAATATTTTAGACTAAATGACGAGCAAAGACAAAAATTAAGAGCATTCCACAATATCGACAAAAATGATTTTATTGTCGGTTTTGTTTTTAGAAACCAGTTACGGAAATCTGTCCCGAACCTCCTAGATGGTTTTAAAATATTTAAAGAAAAAGTCAGCAACGCTAAACTTTTACTTCATACACATTGGGGTGAAGGTTGGGATATTCCAAGGCTAATAGAAGAAAAAGGTATAAATGGCTCCGATATATTAACGACTTACTATTGCAGCAAGTGTGATTCTTACAAGGTGCATCCTTTTGTGGGGCAAGGTAAAAAATGTCCTTTTTGTGGTAGCGAAAAAACTTACAATACTACAAATATATCTCATGGAGTTTCAGAGGATCAATTAAGAGAGGTCTACAACTTGATGGATGTATATTGTCACCCTTTCACCAGTGGAGGACAAGAGATACCTGTGCAGGAGGCTAAACTCACAGAGTTAATCACTTTAGTCACTAACTATTCGTGCGGCGAAGATAGTTGCAGCGAGGAGAGTGGTGGACTTCCATTAAATTGGCACGAATACAGAGAACCGGGAACCCAATTTATCAAAGCTTCTACAGACGCTGGACACATCGCTGAGATGTTAGAGAAGGTTTACAAGATGACTCCTGAAGATCGTTTGGCAGTAGGCAAAAAAGCTAGGCAATGGGTGATTGATAATTTTTCTGTGGAGGCTGTAGGTAAGCAGTTAGAGGAGATTATAGATAACATTCCTTTTGTTGAAGATTTTGATTTTACACCTGTGACCCTCAATGAACATTACTCTCCTCCACCTGACATCACAGCGGAACAGCTTGTTATTGAATTGTATCAAAATGTTTTGAACGATAAAGTAGATCGCAACTCAACAGGCTTCAAGCATTGGATGGGTAAAATTTCTTCTAGAGAGATGACACCTCAACAAGTTTTTGAACACTTCATTAAAGTAGCTAGAGACGAAAACGCAAAAAAATCTAAGCAGATTGACTTTCAATCTATTTTTTCAGAAGACGATAAAGGAAGAAGGGTTGCTGTTGTAGTTCCGGGGTCTGAGACCGATGTATTAATGGTTAATTCATTAATAAAAAATCTACAAAGAAAACATAAAAATCATAATATTTATATTTTCACAAAACCAGAAAACATAGAATATATAGAGGACAATCCAAACGTATATAAATGTTTGCCATATTCTGATGAAATAGACAACCCAGTGATTTTAGAAGGAAGGGGAGATCACGAAGGTTACTTTGAGTATGCTTATTTTCCTACAGTAACAACTCAAAAATTCCCCTGCTACATACACAACGGAAACTAAAATGTCACACATAATAGAAGAATACGAAAAAAGCCTTGGGGTAAAGAAATCATACCCGGTCGTCAATAGACATTTTTTCCCGACAGATTGCTCTAATTATATTTTAATCAGCAATCAACAGAAAGTCCCCTCCAAGATCTACTCGCATTTTTTAATGGCTGTTGATTTGCTAAGGTCTTTCTGTGAGGAGAGAGGTATTAAAATTTACCTGCTTGGCTCTGGTGATCAAAAAGAATTCATTCAGGGCGTTGATAGGGTGTATTCAAACTTAAATTTTCGTCAGGAAGCTTATCTAATATCTAAAGCCCTTGCTTTGGTTAGTGTCGATAACGTCTACACTCAATACGCTAGTAGTCAGAAAGTCCCGATTGTTAATCTTTATGGTAATGTTTACTCCTCTGTTACAAGTGGGGCTTGGTCTAAAAACAAAATTGATTTAGAACCTACTTGGAAAGTAAAACCATCTTTATCTCATCAAGACCCTCATTTTTCCATTGATTCTATTTATCCAGAGAAGGTTGCTCAATCTGTTATTGATGTCATAGACCCTAAAATAAAAATTAATTTCGTGACCAAACATGTAGGTAAATCTTTTTACTCAGATAAGGTTATGGATGTTGTTCCTACTGAGTATGTAAACATGCCTCTTCTAGAGGGTAAAACATTACTGCTAAGACTAGATTACGGATTTAACGAGGAGGCTTTTTTCCAGTATTGCAATTCACATGAATGCGCTTTAATACTTCGCAATAATGTAATACAATTAGCAAAACTGCAACCTGTAGCCCGTAACATTAAAAAAATAATAATTATATTAGATACGCTGGATCAGAATATTGATTTAAGGTATTTTACAGCTCTTAAGAAACTAAATATAGATCATCAGATTATCATAGAAGACGAATCTATTTTAAACGATGCTCGGCTTGAATACTTTGATCAAAATGTCACGCTGTATGATCCAATCAAAAAACGTCCCGATCATATTCCTGAAAACGCATGTTTCTTTTCTTTTAAAAAGGTGGTAGAAGGTTCAAATGTCTACGAATCAAAAGCTCATTGGAAAAATAGACAATTATCTGTTGACAAACAGACCAAGATACTCGATACTCCTGAGTATTGGGAAGATCTAGAATACTATTACATCTATGAGCAGGAAGATCTAGAATACCATTACATCTATGAGCAAAGTGAAAACAGCTAAAGTAACCAAGATTGGCAAGACAAAATCGGCTCCAGTCAAAAAAGCATATGGGCCTGATTTATACAGGCGTAACGAGCATGGCTTGCTTGAGAACGTAGATTACGTTTTTAATGATGACGGCTCTGTTGATTGGAGGGCTATGATCAAGTCTGAATTTCTCTACCCCAATAAGGGGTGGTTTGAAGCTAGGAAGCAGTCTGTGCCAGAATCAATCAAAGGCTTGGATGATAAGCAACTCCTCATCATGCTTGGCGGCATCAAGGAGTTGGCTAAAATGAGAGGCTATCACACCGTTGATTTTAAAGTGGAGAATGTTTCAGACGGTTACGTTACTGCGAAATGTCAGATAGATTGGATAGAGAACTATGAGTGTCGTTTCGGCGGCATCGCTCCTCGATATTCAGATGTAGCGAACGCTAGCCTGTCAAATACAGATAACTTTTGCGCTAAGTTTTTAGAAACGATTGCTTGCAACCGCGCTTTTGTCCGCTGTGTCCGCAACTATCTTAACATCCACATCGTTGGCGCTGATGAGATTGATCGTTCTGGAGGTTTCTCAAGCCCCTCAAGCACAACGGAAGATGCTGTAGAGTCAAATATTGTTCCTGTAACTCCTACTGGTATTCTAGAAAAGACCGCCAGAGAGAAGCTCGGGGTTTCCTCCTTTGAGGACTTTAGGGACCACTTGAGAAAGCTCTGGAAATCGGATAAGTATCGTAATGAAGAAGCGCAGAATTGGAACAGCTTTGAAGATATCTCTGCCAAGGAAGCGAGAGTTCTGCTTGCTCTTATCAGTAAGAAATGATTGAAAGGATTACAGATCCAGAAAAGATAAAAAAATTATGTGACGATCTTGGCGAACTTTTTTCCTCAAGTGAACAAAACGAGGAAGGACACTTTTTCGCTAAACATGATCTAGAGACCATAAAAAACACTTATGCCAATAAGTATTTGCTCGCTTGGGATGTTTTAGTCTGGGCCAATAAAACAAACGGTCAGTATGATGCTGCTATTGTTTTTATGAATGACAAAAGTGCAAAGTTTGGCATCAAGATTTTCTCTGAATTCATTTGGTTCTCTGAAAATCCTAAAGTTGGATACAAGTTATTAAGAAAGGCATTAAAATACGCCAAGGAAAAAGAGTTTGATTTAGTGTCCATGAGCGTTATAGAGAGACACCCTAAATCAGAAAAAGTAAAAAGCTTTTACAAGAAAATGGGTTTTGTAAAAGACTGTGAAACTTATGTGGTTAAATTATGAATAGAAGAATAGCAAAAAAACTTAGAGCTATTGTAAACCCTCAAGACGAGGTTTCTAAAAGGGTTTACAAAAGACTTAAGAAACAATATTTATCGCTATCTAAAGAGGCTAGACCAGTTTTTCTAGAAGAAGTAGATTATTTTTTAAATGGAGAAAAAGAACAGTTGGACGACAAGTAAACTTGGAGCCTTTTGGATTAAAAAAACAAAGGATGACAAGCAGTATTTATCTGGAGTTATAGATGTCCAGTTACCAGATGGCTCTACCAAAAAAGTAGCCCTTGCTATTTATAAAAATGACTTTAAAAAGGGTAACAATCCAGACTTCAACGCTTATCAAATGGACGTTCGCAATATGCTGTAATCATATGGCGTATTAGCTCCCATTCTGACCTCTAAGTAAACATTGCTACTATCATTGCTGATACAAAACTCTGGTCTGGTGCCATAATTATCTAGGCTTTGACCATACTCTTGCACTTCATAATCTGTATCTGAACAATGTGTTAGTGTCACCATTAAGTTTGTGGTGTAAATATTACATGAATTGTCTTGGACCTTACACATGTAGTGGATATTATGATGAATTGCTTTTACAATAGTATCAATTTTTACTGTTGATGTGGTTGTCTCTCTACCAGTTATATAATATATACTCGCTTCGTCTGGGGAAGGGGTTGATAAATCTGTGCTTGGAATCGGGCTGATTCTCACTCTGTCTGTTGCGACCTCATTAAGAGGATCTGGTTCAGCAGCAAAACTGTGTGGACCTATTCCAAATTCTAATCCAGCTCCGATTTTACTGTATGGGACTAGGGTAAAGTTATAATATTTATTATTCAACGCGCCATCTCCCATGTCTAAAAGGTCTGCGGTCAATTCTATCTGCTGATTCTTTGATTGGTTAAGAGCGGGAACTATCCTTATAAGATTCTCTGGGCTAGTAGCAGGGAATGCGACAGGATCACTATTTGTAATTCCTGTAGCTCCGTAAACATGCACTCCGCTAAATCTTGTATATAAGGGGCTATTTGCGTAATTAATATTAACTAATATAGATCCAGTCCTCGGGGCTGATGTGGTATCGAAATCTCTGTTACCCGTTCTTTCATCTATCCCGGCAGTTGAAAGATTGTCTCCAGAGAAAACATCTTTACTTGCTGGTGTTATAGTAGTGTCGTAAGTAAACACACCAGAGCCATCCTGAACTGTGACACTGTTAATCAAAGGGACATTGGCGAAAGTTTTATAGACTGACCTATGAGCTACAGCACTAGTCGATGGATCATTGATACGAGATTGAATCGCAAAATTTCCGCTGTAAGATCCAAAAATATCTTTATTTTGTTGCTCACTAACCGTGATGCTTCTAAGTGCCACACCAGTATAAAACTTCTCTAAAGCAATGTTTGGATTTCCTGCGGCATCCGTGCTGCCATACCTTAGTATGTCAATCTGTTGTTGACCGATAAAAGGATTTGAGTTTATTTCTGAGCTATTTGTTACACTTTGAGCATATCTGTCCAAATAGCTAAACACAAATGTTACGTCTTTATTAAAATGAACGCCACTTCCACTAGCAATCATTTCAGGCTCACCACTAAATAGTGTAAAATTAGCTCCGGTTTCTAAAACCTTGCGGGTATCCGATGGATCTGGAAAGTCTATAATCATTGCACTTGTATATTTTCAGTCTGCGCTTGTGTTAACTCAGTAGTATAATTCTCAACCACTGCATTGTAAACTCCACTTAAAGAAAAATCTGAGTCAAAATATTTTTTAAATGGATCAGAAGTGTCGCCTAATGCTTTAACATAATATACATAATTACCTATTGTTGTTATACCTGAGAACGTCCCGCTGAACATATCATTATCTGTTCCTCCTGCGGTTCCACCTATGTTATCTAATTTCTCTTCTTGTATTGAATTTGGATGTCTTAGTGATACAGCATATCCAGTAGCGTTAGTTATAGCTCTCCAACTTCCTGTTATTAATTCTCCTGCTCCCCCACCTATACCCGGCTCTGTTCCAATCCCTACTTTTATTATTTCTGGATTACTTAGGGTTTCATATTCTACTTCTCCAACTTGATGAGTGGCACCATAACCAAACGTATTCGTAGGTTCGTCAATTGATACTGAGTTTTCAATTAAATCAAATTTACCTGTGATATATTTTGTCGCTATCACACCATACTCATTAGTATTCTCCTCTCTTATTGAGAGTATTTTGTATGTTTGATCATGAGAGCTTTTTCTCTTCAATCTGTATGCGCTTCCTTGAGGAATAAAATCAACAAGATTTGCATTTACGTCAGTTTGGTCAACAAGAGCAATAGATCCAAACCCGGTATTGTTAACACCCGTTATAGCAAGTTCTGTTATTTGTGGTTTTGTGAAAACTTCAATTTCACTTTCTAAAACACCATGTGTTAGGTTAGATAATTGGCCCTCGTCATTTTGGAAGAAACCTGATATGGAAACCGGATCTCCACGCCTTGGGTTTCCTTGCCCACCAAGACCACTCGCTGCTCCATAAGGAAATGCAAACCCTGTATTTAAAGCTGCCAAAGTAGTTCCTGTTTGGCCAATAAATTTGTCATAAGTTGGGTTATTTTGGAAAGCTTTCTCCAAAGCGAAAACCCATCCGGTAGTTCCTGTATGGAAGTAAATTATTCTTGTTTTTCTGTTTGAAACATGACCGGGATCTCCAGTATAAACTGGATATTTTCTATGGTATTCAAACTTTGCGGTGCCAGCCTCGCCGTTCAGGTGGTCATTTCTATCTACATAATCTGCATATCCATCTGAATAGCCAGAGAACTTATAAGCCCCAGTGAAGTCGGAGAATGGAATTGTTGTAAATCCGGGGTCACTTCCTTCTGCTGGGTTGTCTGGGTTACGCGATAAAGAAGGGTCACTATCGTGACTTGAGGTTCTTGTCACCTTGTAGTGCGCTCCCGTTCCAGTTATATGGAAACCAGTTAACCTAACTCTCCCCAAAGCCTCCTGTTCTAAGTCTGTTTGCGTTTGTTGCCCAGTGGGAGTGTATATAGTAATACCGCTTTCATAAGTGCCTAATTCAATTGGCTCACTTAGTCTAATTCTTTTTAAATTATGCTCAGTGTTTACATCTAATACTCTACCAAAATTAGATTTAAGAGATTTTAATTCATCTTCAATTAGAATCAGGTCACCCGGTTTGCAGAGTAATGCTTCTGGCCCAGTCGTAAAAGATACGTTCTGATTTTGTTTTATTGTTTGGAAAATTAAGTGACGACCTACCCTATTAGCCATAGCTCTAGATGTGACACCCAAAGCGTTAACTTGCCTTTTGAATAAGCCTCTTTGTGCTATATCTTCCTCGTCTTCTATATATTCAACCTTGGTCTTGTAATCGTCGAAGCGGTCGATATAAACGACCTCTATAGCGTTGAACTGTTCATCTCTTCTATTGTTTGAATAAGTGAATATTGAGTCTCTTACATTTGAGTTCGAAAACAGAGCAATGGGATCTCTGATTCTATCATCTAAAAAGTTTATTTCCTTGTTGTTGTAGAAAACACTTCCCCTAAACAAGTTAGCTATCGTGTTAATAGCATCAATTGCTTTCGTTCCCTGTTCGAACAATATGTTGCAAGAATATCTCGGCTCTAATCCTCCTCTACCGTCAGGAACACCATCAAACTGCCCCAAATCGTTAACAGCATCGCAAAACCTTCCTATCTTATACAAATCCCATTTGTTAATATCTTCCTTAGCGATGTGTTGTCCTAAGCCGTATCTATCATTCGTCAGTAAATCATATAAAATCCAAGCGGGGTTGTCAGTCCAGCCAAACTTAAAACTCCCGTCCCAGTCTCCTCTATAAACCTCTCTGTTTTCCGGTTCTGCGTTTAGTAGGTCAGCTTTGTTGTCGTAGTATCTCTTATCTTTTTGTAGGTGGTCTTCTATTAAAGGAAAGTAGTTGCTTGGTATTTCAACCTGCTTTAATCTAGCTTCATATGTTCTAATTGGGACACTTGAAAATGTTCTTGAATCAAGTTTTATCCCAGCCATAGCTGAGAAGGGGTAACTGCAATTAACATTTATAACTTCAGTTATCTTTAATAAATCAACATCCTTAGATACTAATACAGAATTTGTCTCTGTAGATAGCTTTGTTACTTTTACATATCTTTTTTTGACAACTTCCTCTATACTATTATTGCTTCTCGCAGAATAAACTTTCGGCAAAGCAAAAGCAGTAAAAACATTATCTGAAGTTTCACCTTCTCCTATTTGTTTTATATATTTATAACTATCTTGCCTAAACTGATTTGAATCTGGATTTCCTATATCAATTATAGTCGGGCTTTCAATTAAAGCAATAATTTGAAATTTTTTATTAATGGTGGGAGCTTGCTGACCAATTTCATTTATTTCACCAACTTCTACCTCGACATTAAGAACAGAGGGAAATTTTGTTCCAGCATCTAAGTCTGTCCCAAGTTCTGTGCTGGCTGTATCAAACAAGTTATTTACCTGTAAAGTAACAAACACTTCTTCGACATTTGGGTTTTCCACAATGTGAGTTACAGGAATAGAATCCTCGTCAAAGGCTAGTGTTCCCTTGTCCCAATTAGAAAAATTTACTGTATTACTTGATTGAGTCCGTTGATCCACAGAACCCTCGTTATCTGGTAGGGATCTTTTTTCTCCATCTGGGTCACTTAAAGTATAGTCTTGAGTTAAAACACTTTCATCATGTTTTAAAGTTTGTATTTCGGCTCCTATTTTGAATGGCCCTAATAATGCATTGGCTTTTTCATGATCTATAAAAACCTTACTAAAGTATCTAAATGGAGGTTGGCCTTCTTCACCGAGCCTCATTTCACTTAGTATGTTTGAGTAGTTGTATTTTTGTGCTAATGACGGTGTTTGAAAATCAGTAGCGTTGCCGACTGCGAACCTTTCCAGATCTTTTAATATTTTTGCCTGTCTTGAATTTATATACAACTTCCAGCCTCGTTGATCTGGGCTTTCTTTGGAAGCCCAAACTGTTGCAGTGTCTATAGCAAAAGCTATGAAACCTCCAACTTCTCCATCCCATTCCCCGTCACCATCTAAAACAGGATAAAGAAAGTTTATAACTTCCCTCATATTAGACGAATTACCCTTAAATCCTATTATTTTGTCAGTATCGAGTGCGACATTGGTAGCCGAATCCGAGGAAGTAGTCATAAAAATGTCTGAATTACTTACCGTAAATCCTTCCCCTATATCTTGTCCTTTGACAATAACAAGAGCGACATCTCTCTTATGTAATGCGCTAAAGTTTTCGCGATCTTGACTCCAAGTATAAGATTCTAGGTATTGCGAGATGTGTCCCCTTAAAATTTCCTTTATATTCCTATCAGGAGGTGATTCTATACCAAAATTTGTAAACCTATTATTTATGTATTCTTGTGTTTTAGTCAGGCTATTATCATCTGTTTCTGTGAATTGTAGATCATCAAAGCCGCCAAAAGCTTCAATTAGTTCGACAGCTACGTTAGCCACGCCGTGTTCTGCTCCGTCATTGTTGTGATAACCTACATAAAAAATATTCTTAGTATTGTGTTTAGCAAAAGTCCCATCTCTTGAGGATACGTTTAAAAAACGATCTGGAATTTGACTTGTGTTATTATTATAATTAATACTAAAGTTTCTTGGCCCTAAAAATTCATAATATTCAAGATCTTTTCGGCTATTTCCGTCGTAATCCCAGAACCTACAGGCGATAAGTTGAGAACCTGCGATGCTCATGCCAAAGCTTCCGGGGCCACCACCTCCTATGACCCCTCCAGAGTTTCTCCACGCATTGGTTTGGCTCACCCATTCGATATAGGTGCCAAATGGTCCGTAAGTATTAGGGGCAGTATTTGTTGTATGCGCTGACCTTGCTTGCAAAATATCTCGTCCAAGATCATTAAGTATGTCAGATATGTCAGTATTTGTTTCAATAAAAGTGTTTTCTAATCCTCCAGCTATTCCTTCGACAAATCCATCATTAGTCTCTGCTACGGGAGTTCCCTCTAAGTAAATACCTTGCAAATTTGAGACACCATTTAACGCGGAGCCATTTCTGTTTACCAAACCCTTAATCGGTCCATCACTGATCAAATCAATAATTTCAGCGTAACTGAACGAGGAGGCAAGCTGGTGGATTCCCAGCTTGGGAGGTTTAAGCACTGGTGGTTTTGGCTTAGGCTTTTTCTTACCAGCGCCCTGTGCAGAAAATTTTCTTTTGTTTTGTAAGTGCTTCATGTCCTGTTGGTGATTGCGCCATAATCAGAATCTCCATCCAAAAGGTTAAACGGATTAGCTGCCATAGCATCAATGCTTGTTTGATTTTGAGGAAACGATTTAAGGCAAACCTGAACGACTTTAGAGCCGACTTTTAATCTACCAAAACCAACTGGGACCGGGCTTCCTTGTGAAGCGACATTAACTTTATTCGAAAAGGTGAATGATTCTTGCAACGCTCTTGTAGTTGCTGATATGGGTTCTGGGGCTTCTGGTTGAGGGGCTAAAGCCATCTGCAAACCAGTAGTGACAGCTGCTAACAAGGCCATAGTGATAGCTTGAGACGCCGCAACTCCAGCTACTGTCGCCCCTAAGAATGTGGTTCCCCCAGCAAGAAGTGCTGGTAATAATATCGGTCCAGCTCCGACAATCATTGGAACAATGTCTATTGTTTCAGGCTTTTTATTTATCTCTAATTCGTTTAAATTAGAAATATTTTTATTATCCACAACAATTCCATACTCAAAACCTTGTCTCGCCAAACTAGCAATTCTATTTGTGAAATTTTTTTTGTTGGCATCAATAGCCCTTACGACATCTCTCGCTCTATCTAGGTTGTAGTGGAAAACTGAACCGAACTCCCTAGCCAACATACCATGTAATCTAATTTCAGTCATAGCTTATCCTTAAACCTGTTAATAATACTTACATCTGATTCTGATGTTTTGGGCGAATAAATATTAAATTTTTGAGTATTTAAGGAATACACCATGAAAGGAATGCATGAATTCTCTGACATTTTTATATCAAACTCAGAAAAATTCTCGTCTCCCATTATGTGACTATGAAAACACATAAGTAAATTAAAATCATTTTTAAACAATAAATACTCAACAGGGTCTATACAGAAAAAGTTTTTGACATCTTGTGAGATATTATTTGCTTTTTTGATAATGTATTTACCGTCTGTCTTACCTATAAAGCCGCAAATCTCTTGGGCTGGGTTTTTATGAGATAATATTTTAACTTTATTTAAAATATCTGTTATTCTTTTAGATGAATAATTCATGCCTGAAAAGTAAATCCGTCTGTTCCGGGGAAACCTCCAAAGGGTAAATGATAGTATTGAACCGTCCTTTCGTGTTCAACGGTCACTGGTCTCATGTAACTTTTTCCACCTGTAAATACATCATGATAACCAGTCAGCGAGCGGGTGCCATCATCGTTCTCCGATGTGAATAAAGGATTTGAGGCTGATTCCCCAGCACTATTAAATCTTCCTGTTCCCCACCAAGCTACTAAATTATCTCTGAGATCAGTCGATGTGTCTGAATAATTTTTAAAAGTTGAAAATGTATCTCCTTCTACCAAGTTCCCGTTTTCATCCTCTGCTTTTTCATTTACGTTTTGCAAAAGGTTTCCTATTTGGCTATCATCAAGTTTTTTTTGCCAAATGGCGCATCCAATGTAATCAGCTTCGGGAGAGTAATGAGCTGTTCTAGTGGCTATCGCAGCACCGTGATCAAAAGCGTTCAAATTAGCCCCTAAAGAAAAACAGTTACTGATTATATGCACATCTGCACCCTCACCAAATTGTGATTCAATTTGAAGAGTCTCGTTAGGAGTAACAATATCACCACTTATTTGATAGCTGTAAGTTTTCAATTCCTTTAGAGTGCTATCATAGGAAAGGGCCATTAAACGCCGCCTAGAAAATACATTTGGCCCAAAATACATAATAGCTGATCTAAAAGTATTGTTTGATAGCTTGATTGGCACTCTAGCATAAATATTTGTTCTTTTGTCATTAGGCCAAACTAACTTTCCTAAATCTTCAGCAACATCAATGGTCTCAGGACCGGGGATTCCCGGCGCAGCAGCAGTAGGATGACCGAGATCTCCAAGCCACCCGCTTCTAGTATCTAGATATGCTGACCATGTTCTGCCAGCATTAATTAGGTCTACATAAAGAGCTATTGTCCAATCTTTGTTTGTTCCATCTGAATTTCGGTAAAACCCTGTCACGGTTTCATGGGAGCTTAAAAAGAATCCATGATGTCGAGTTGCGTCCTCTCGGACATTATGGTAACCGCTAATCTTTACAAAACTTTCTTGATGTTCTGTCCCAAAAGTCTCGTATTTTATTGTGCCTTCATCGTTGAATCTTAGTTTACAAGAAGATAATTTTTTATTACATCCATCTTTAGCCCAATATGTTGGGTTGTCCTCTGGCTTTTGTCCAGTGTTTCCAGAAACACAAACATACCAAGTTTTCATGGGAAGGGGGGTGCCGGGAGACCCTCCACCAATGGGGTGGATCATGACTTTTGAATTCTCTATATAAGATATGTCAGAAATATTATAACCTCTAGATGGGTTCCACTGAAAAACTGCGTCATTTGTATTGAATTCTGTTTGGTCAGATGTTTCAAGCGGCACTACAGGATCTCCTGTCCCGGCTACTTTAAAACCTTCGCCATCCTCTTGATTTATTGGTGGTCCTTCGTATCTGCACCCACGCCCTCTGTAAGTCCAGTAACAATACTTTCCTAATATTCTGCGGTGATTAACCTCAAAGTTTTCTAAATCTAGTGGCGATGTTAGTTCGAATTCGACAAATACTCTATTTTCTTGAGTTTTTTGGCCGATAACATATTTTTCCTCGGATATCTCCGCTGAAGAATCTGCTTCTCCAAAAGGGTTGCCAGCATCAAAATTTATGTCATCAAGATATTTTATAAAGGTCCGCTTTCTTATTATCTCCGCATTTTTAAAATCAGAGTTATTCTGGAGCAGACTAGTTACCAAGAAATCTTTGTTAGCCACCTTTATCTTGGGCCTTGGTAGTTTACCGTTTGCAGTTATCTCAAAACCTTCGGCTTCTATTGGGACAGGTAAATACTTTACTCCTTGCCAAGTAATTGGGTTTTTAAATATAGAGCCTCCATGTATATCTATTGAAAGGTTGGGTTTATTTACTACATCTGGAAATATACGATAAAACTCAACTATCGCTGTGGGTTGCAAGTCCAGCAAACTTCTAGCTATCTTATCTTCTCCTTGTCCCATATTTAAATATACACAATTCTAGCTATTATAGTCTAAAACAATGGAAATTAAACAATCTACTGAGCCTGATTTGCTTTTTAAAAATCATTTCATTGAGTTCTGCGAAAGGTCAAAACCTATGGATTTTTGCCAGATCCCTTCTAGAAGATTAAGAAGAGAAAAAATAAAACAATATCTTAACGAGTGGTGCAAAAACGCAAAGATATATCAAGCCCATATAAACAAAAAGTTTTTAGTTGGCGGTATCTTCACGGAATCAACAGACAGGGTTGAATTAGAGTTTGGGTTTGGTAATTTTAATGATTTTTATCATAACAAAATAGCAGAGGGTTGGCATCTTGTTCTGCTTGAGGTCTTTAAAGACTCGGGTAAGGAACTAATTACAAGCCCACTTCGTAGAAAATATAAGTCAAAAAGTTTGTTGAAATGGTTCCAGAAATACGATAAGATGTGTAAGACAAAGAAAGTCAACGGACAATTAATAGCGACTTGGAATAAAAATGACTGGTCAAATTGAGATCATTGGGGCTAACAGTGGGTTTGAGAAGATCAAGGGTAAGAAGTTTACTGGTTCAGTATTATACCATGAGGGTGTTCATTCTCTGGAATTAGACGGAGAAAAATACTGTTTTGAAGTAAAAGATGTTTTCGTTAAAGAGGGCGCGATAGTATTAAATGGCTGGGCAAGTGATGAAAAATTGCAGCTTGGGAGAATTTCTTTAGCTTTAGTGCCAAATAATTCTTGACTACACTGTGGACAGGCTTAATATCGCTGCGTTCGCAACATATTTTTAGTTACATACAAACAAAATAATGAAGGAAACGAAGTATCGAGTATTCGACCGTAAGGACAAATATCAGCAAACCTATTCCCCTGAACTGGACGGCAGTCTAGAGTGGGCTATACAATGCGCTAACCACACTCAAGGGAGGGTTGAGGAAGTGACACTCGAAAATGGTGAGGTTGTATCTTCTACAACTATATACCCCAAAAAGAAAAGAAGGTGAGTTTAATTTCCTCAGTTTTAAAGTCTTTAGAGCTTTTTCTCCAACTCAAAAATAATTCTTTTTATTATGAGATAAGGGAGAAATCAAGAAAACGTCAAACACAAATAATCAATGAAATTGAAAAATTACGCGATGCTGGCGACAGTAATTCTAGTGACCGCGCTGACCTCTTGCGCGACGAACTCAAGTCCGAACGTGAAGAACTTGAACATCTTTCAGCCTTCTACACTAAGGCTAAAGGCAAATCAAAAAATAGAAACAATTGATGGTTTCTATACTCCTCAGAGTGATGAGGTTTGGCACTCAGATGCAAGATTTAGGAGGATTGAAAGAGAAATTTACTCTAAGTGAATTTAGTAGTTGACAAAATTTACACAAGAACTATAATAAAAAAATGAAGACAGTATTAATTAGTCTTATGACCATGTTGGGCGTTGCCGTTGGTAGCGCGGGAGTTACAGCCACCAGCCTTTTTGGGAATCTTTCCCCAGAGGTCGGCGTTTCCTACAATAACCTATCCACTAGCGGAGGTTTAGGCATTAGAGATGAATCTATTGCTTACTCCTTAGCAACGAGCGTTCCGCTTGAGGGTGCAGATTTTCATTTCGCATTTGATCTCCATGATGTTGACGGGGGTTGGGAGAGAGATTGGTCTGTTGCATTCAGCCGTCCAGTAGAAGTTTTCGGACAAAAACTCGGTCTTGAGGTTTTCTACAAT
>CEUI01027789.1_pt1 | contig 31774 bp, 42 predicted proteins | sample 531411 | NCBI WGS metagenome assembly CEUI01 (sample SAMEA2622841, study PRJEB7988) | marine metagenome | isolation source: saline water (ENVO:00002010), including
TAACCAATCGACCTCAGACACTGAATGCCAATCAGCGAGGGTTTCATCGGCCAGCATTTGTTTCCACTCTTCAGATAGTTTAACAAAAATATCAACTTCCATCTTGTTTACAAAATCTGGATCTAGTATTCTTTTTAACATAAAGATGCTAGAGCGTACCGAATAGTTACAGGTAGTTAATGCAACGCCCTCAAAAAGATCCTCAATGAGGCAAGCTGCATCTTCAATTTTTAAATACTTCGACATTATCTGTACAATTTTATCCGCTTCGCCGGTGGTCGTAGGCATTCAATACTCCTTTTATAGTAATTCCTTAATTACACTGCCGCCGTTTGCCATCTTAATGGGTCTGCCGCTCTTAGACGTATGCTTTTTCTCTGTGTCGATTCCCAATGCCGACAAAGTTGTAGCCATCAAATCCGAAGCGGTGTACGACTTCCCATCAACTGTCTTTCCGTCAGGTGAGGTTTTTCCAATAGCCTGCCCCCCTTTGAATAGACCTCCGGAAACAAATGAGGACCACGTAGCAGCCCAATGGTCACGACCAGCATTTTGGTTGATACGAGGTGTGCGACCAAATTCCCCCATACATATTATAGCAGTATTTTGCCAAATGTCCAATCTTTTTAGGTCAAAAATCAGAGAATTTAGAACTTTATCTAACTGTGGCAGTTTTGTTTGGAGGGTTTCATGCGTCATATTGTGCAAGTCCCAACCTCCGAAGCCAACTTCTACGAATGGGACTCCCTGTTGAATCAAACGCCGAGCCATAAGTGCTCCACGACCTAGACTTGTATTGCCGTATGCTTCAAGAACCTGTGCGGGTTCCTGTTCAATTTTAAGAGCATTCATCTGCGGACTTGTGTTCAGCTTAAAGGTTTTTTCAAGTAGCTTCTTGTGATCGCTTGGCATCTCCCCACGATTGCTTTTTATAAAATTATCCTCTATTACCGAAAGCATTCTAAGTCTGTTGACGTTTAGGTTGTCGCCCCCAAGATTTGGTACAGTTCCATTGCTACGAACAGAAAAGGGATTCCAAGCCGTCCCTAGAAACCCACCACCGTGACTATTTGTGTCGATGGAGAAGAAAGCTGGAATTTCCAAACCTTTGTTTAGGGGTCCAAGCTCACTGGCAACAACCGATCCTATTGACGGGTGTACCATTCGAGGGTTGGGAGCAAAGCCCGTGTGCATCTTGTACCGGCCTCGCCCATGATCTGCCTCACGGGTGCTCATACTCCTAATAAGCGAGAAATCACCCCCTCTCTGAGCGAGAAGTGGTAGGTGTTCTGAGATTTGGAAGTCACCAGTTGTGCTAATTGGCTTGAAAGGACCGCCCTCTTTGGTTCCCGGCTTCAAGTCCCACATGTCAATAGTAGGAGGACCGCCACCCAGCCAGATCAATATCGCTGCCTTTCGGTCTTTATGAAGTTTGGAATGATTATGTATAATCTGTTGACCAAATGTTAGCGAAGTACTGGCTAGGGTGGCTAGTCCTGTTGAATGTTGTATGAATTGTCTTCTGTTCATTTTAGCTCTTTCTTTGCTGTGCTCATTGAGGATGCAATAACTTGGTGCATATCATAATATTTATATTCAGCTAACCTGCCGCCAAATATGTACTTATCTTTTATCAGGCTCTTGTATCTATAAAACTTGTCTTGATTCTTTTTGTCATTTATCGGGTAAAATTTTTCTTTGCCCCTCGTCCACGTCTGGGGGTATTCTTTAGTAAAAACAGTATCCTTTTGCCCCGTGTTGTTAAAGTGTTTGTGTTCAACTATTCTGGTGTACGGCGTGTCTACATCTGTATAGTTTACCGCCGCCACACCTTGAAAATCTAGATCTTTCCGATCATTGTGTTCGAACCTAAGACTTCTCCACTCTAATTCTCCATATTCGTATTCAAAAAACTCATCTATCGCTCCGGTGTAAACCACTCTTTTAGCCATTTTATCATATGATTCACGGTTTGTCAAGTAGTTTTTTCCCAACTCGACAGGAATTCCTTCTAGCATATTTTGAAATATCTGAGTGTACCCGCCTGTGGGAATGCCTTGATACCTGTCGTTGAAATAGTTATCGTCATAAGCTAGCCTAATCGGTAGCCTTTTTATGATTGATGCTGGTAAATTTTTAGGATCTGTATTCCACTGCTTATACGTATAGCCGTAAACAAACTTTTCATACAATTCTTTGCCGACCTGTGATAATATCCACTCCTCTAGGTTGTTGGGAGATTCATTGTGAATTTTTACGCTATCTAGATACGCTTTTGCCTCGCTGGGTGTAGATACGCCGCATATTTGATACAGGGTCATCAAATTTATTGGAAACGAATAAATCTCATTCTTGTAGTTAACCTTTGGTCTGTAGGTGAAGTTATTGAAGTCTGTAAACTGACCGATGTAGTCCCATATGGGTTGGCTGTTTGTGTGAAATATGTGAGGGCCGTAGACATGGACATCTATTCCCAGCTTCTTTTTCGTAAAACAATTGCCACCTACATGATCTCTTTTATCAATGACTAGACATTTTTTGCCCCTGTCCGTAGCCTGTCTAGCAAATGTAGCACCAAACAGACCACATCCTACAACCAAGTAGTCATACATGGTACTTCCATTTAAATATTTTTATATTCTTTAAAGAATTTATCGTTCAACATCTTCTCCGTTATGTATTCTATATCTTCTTCGTAATCTAAACTAATAGATTCACTCTCTACTTTTTTTGTAACTATTTTATAGCCATTTTCAATAAGTCTTAGGAACTCATGATCTTCAATTTTGTCCATTGGTGTTTGTTGCATTTTACAGTATGCTTCAAGAGTGCTTCTTTTCCAAGAAGTTATATGATGGGCTTTTAATCTATAATCAACAGGATTTTTTTTAGAACAGGGTATATCCCCGCGAGAGATATACATAATTTCATTATAACAATTTGTAACAACTTTAAAATCTCCTATTGAATTTTCTTTTTTAAATTCAGTGACTAGCATCGAAGCATCCGCACTCTCGGAGGATTTTAACGCATCTAAGCTTACTCTAATGTGTTCAGGATTTAACAAAAGTTCATCACCCATAATTTGTACAAATACATCTCCGTTAATATTACGAATAGCCTCAACTGTTCTTTCTGTGCCATTTTTATTTTTGGCGGATGTCATTACAGCTTTGCCTCCATTGTCTTTAACTAAGGAAGCTATCTTTTCGCTATCTGTAGCAACATAAACATCTGAAATATCTAAACTTTGTTGGACTCTTTTTAGGACATGAATTACTGAGGGCATTCCGCATATAGGTATCAACGCCTTTTGATGAATTCTACTAGAATTTAACCTTGCTGGAATAATCCCTACAACTTTGGCTTTTGAGGTGGCTTTAGTCATATATTCTTCTTACCTTTTTGTTGTCAACTAATAAATTAATAATTTTGATCTCAGAGCATAGATCGTGTGCTCCGTGAGGATCAGTAAAATCTGTTCTTTTATAAACTAGCTCACCATCTATAAGTTCTGGTTTCCATGATGGGTAATTGGTTGTTTCATCCTGTGAAGCAAAACCAGCTATACTCACACTATGGTGCGTCCTAAGATAATACAATATAACGCATAGGCCAGTTGTCAGAAAACGAAATCCTGTGCCATCTTCTGTTGCTGCGAGAATTAAAGAATAAGTATCAAATAAATGCTGCATACTAAAGTAGTCTGTCTGCTTGTCAGACATTTCTATAAAGTCGATTATCTCTCGGTCTGTAATGACACCTAAATTAGAAGCAGGAGAACATCTATCAACAATCAAAACTTTATTAATATTTTGCTGGTTAGTGTAATTTGATAAGGGTTTATGCCAACCAATTTGTTCACCTATTATTGCATAGGTGCTGCTTTTTCTCCCTAGGTCGTGGGCCATGTTTGGATCTGGTAAATGTTTTACTCTTACGACTTCATCATGTGAGTCTATAATTTCTCCACATCCTTTGCCTCTAATAGACGCAGACATTCCGACTATACATACTTTAGGTTTTTTTACTTTCATATTTATGCCGCTATGCCTTTATTTTTATTCACACCCATTCTTCAGCCCTTTTTTGCATTTGACTTTCTTGATACCACTTTGCATCTAGATGTCCACACGGTAGAAAAACCAAATCCTCTTGTGACATCTGCCACATTATGGATGCAAATTCACACCAGTAGGCTGGCACTCTCTTGCTGTAGTATTCACTTCTAGGCTTAATCCTGTTTTCATTCTTTTTACAGAAAAAGTCTACTTTGGGGATAATGTCCTTTTCGTTAAAGAACCCGTGTAACTCTTCGTATAGATTTCTTTTAGACACAATCTGTTGCCAGATCGCGGCTATTCCAAAGTCTGGCTCTATACCAACTAAGTCTAGGAATTCAAAAGCTAGATCGTGATCAAAATCTGAAAATATAAAATCAAATACTTTTTTTTCGCCTTGCTTGTCAAAATCTACCCAAGAACAACTACAGATAGAAGCGGCACATAAGATTACATTACTTTCTTGATCTAATACGTGAGGTAAAACGTCCCAATTGATAAAATCATATATGTCATAATGATTGTGACACTTAGTATTCCAAGATCCGCTTAAGGTTCCTACAATTTTAGATTCTTTTTTAAATAGCTTATCTATATCCGCTAGGTAGACTCTGGATTCGGCCCATTTATTGTCTGAGTATTTTGGATCTATGTCTAGCTCGTTGAGGTTGCGTATTTTTAATCCTGGAATATCTACATCTTCGTTGTTAAACTGCTGCTTGGAGTGTGTCAGCAGCAGAACTTCAACATCCCCATCTTCTAGACACGTTGTTGGTTCTTGTTCGGCAAGTGCGATTGATCTATCAATGCACTTTTTGTCCACGTCGTGCTTTCTACATTTAGGTCTTTGTAGATTTGCTAGACATGAAAACCCGTTGACCATCCTCCGCCTAGAGTTTTGGGTGTCTACAAAATGTTTTACTCTCTCTCCCCGTGTAGCATCTTGACACCACTGCCAGTTCGGAGGTTTGGTGCCCATTTCTTTTTCGAAAACGTGACAAAATCCAGCACTTGGACACTGGCACTTTGAGAAATCTATCTCGCTGATTTCCAATTATTTTCTCCTGATCCTCGCCAGTCCTTACCAAGCTTTACAAGACCAGTATCTAGCTTTCCATCTTGGTCCAGGGTTATCACAGTTATGACATACCTTGAATGATTTTCGGCGTTCTGGTTCAAAGTTTACCTTAACAACATTACCCTTGGCGTTTTTGACGTACACGCTCATTTTTTTAGGGCCGTTAGGTGTTCTAAATGGCTTATTTAGTTTTACGGCTTTGCCTTGATATTCAGAAGCTCTAACGGGTATTAGAACCCTTCCGTTTTTTTTATAGATACCTCTCCTATTGTAGGTGAATATCTCACCGGTTTTTGGGTCTTGGTATTTGAATTCTTTTGATATAGCAAATTTCCACTCTTCCTCATCTTCTGAAAAGTCAACATAATCTTCTTCTTTTGGCACTACAAAGTTTGATTCATCGACCTCTTCTTCAAATCCAAACGCTTCGTATGTAAACTGAAAGTCTGCTGATTCTACATAGTCAATACCTTCACAGGCTTTACTAATGCATATTGCTGTGCGTTGCTTTCGGTCTGGATACTCTTCTTTCATTTTGGTGTCGCTCATACAGCGACCCATGAATTTGTTTTTTTCTTCTTTCCCCTTTTTGGATGGGATGGGCATTATCTACTCCTAAAAAATTCTCTAACCCTGGGTTTGTCTGTATCTAGTCTTTAACACGAAATCTTTCACCTCTTCTGGTGGAGGTAGTAACAGGGGAGCCGGGGCAACAAGAGGTGGGTTTATTTGTCTTTGTGGAGCTTGGATTGGCACAGGAACCGGAACCTTTATTTTTTTAATAAAGATTGGTACGTGTCTATAGCCTTCCCATCCTATATACAAGGACAAACACAAAGATAAGCACACAAAAAAACCTAAGATAAAGTTCTTCATATTCCACCCCTTCTTGCGATTAAATTATATATAACATCCTATAATACTATAGTATTACCTGCCCGTCTCCATCTAGTAAGTATCGAGGTCTTCCGGCTTGGTCCATTCTCTGAATCTTAGCATCTATGCTAAAGTGGTCAAACAAAGTTGCCGCTAGATCTATTGGACCAATCTTTTGATCGGTAGGGTAATACCCCTTATCGGCCTTGCCAATAACTCTACCGTGCTCATAATCGCCACCAGATAGAAGCATAGGTGTGATGGACGGCCAATGGTCGCGGCCAGAGTTAGCATTTAATCTAGTTCTACCAAATTCTCCTGTGACGACAAGCAGGACATCTTTACTCATGCCCATATTATAGATGTCATCAACAAATGCGGAAAGGGCTTTATCTATTGGTGGAACCCTCCCCTCAAGAGCCTTCTTTATGTTTCCATGCATGTCCCAGCCACCATAATGGACCGTAACAAACTTGCTGCCAAACTGAGCTAACCGTCTAGCTAGAAGCATCTGGTCTCCGACTCCGCCCTTGCCATATCTTTCTCTTACCTTTTCGTCTTCTTGGTCTAGATCAAACGCATCTTTAGCGTTACCCAAGACGACATTGTAGGCTTGATCACCTATTTTTTCGAAAGAGTTAGCCTGATTAGAGAAAAACTTTCTCTTGCTATCAAAAAGACCTAATAGCTGTTTCCTATCCTTAAGTCTATCAATAGCGACCTTGGGGATCAGGTTTTCTTTGTTACTTGGGTCAAAGGGTTTATTAGCTCCACCAAGAAATGCTGGCTGCTCACCTTCGATTTTACCCTGTTTGACATAAGCTGGCATTCCATTTTTTGGATGATTAGACCCAAAAACAGACGATATAATTGCTCCATGTCCAGGAAATTCTGAGTCAGCAGTCGTTTCCCTCTTAGGGTTGCGGTGACCCGTCATCATCCAGTGGGTGGCCTGTCTATGAGAAGAATCCCCATGTGAAAAAGAGTTTACGGCTGTTAAATTATCCCCTCTTTTGATCAAATTTTTAAACAATCCACCAAATGCAAGCCCGTTGCTGTGAGTCACAACGTCACTAACAGATGAGTGTGTATCTGGAACGGGGTCAGTTGGAGCATGGAAAGTTTCAAACTGTGTAGGACCACCACCCAGCCAAACCCAGACTACAGACTTATCATTTGAAGATATTGTATCCTCAGCAAAGATAGCGTCAGATAAAGACAAATAGCCTAAACCAAGTCCACCAACTCTAATGAAATCTCTTCTGTTTGTTCGTATATCAAGCATTTTGTTTTCTCCTTAGCCGGGTGCTTCGTAATAGCCAATATTGAATCCGTCTCGCGTACAATCGCTTACTGTTTTTTGCATACCATGTTTTTTAAGGTGCTCCTCTATATAAATACACATTTTTTGATCTGTACCCGGCCAGTTGTTTTTGTAAAAGTGACATAATTTCGTACATCGAAAGTCGCTTCTATTCTTGTTTATGGGTTTGGGTAGTTGATTTTTTTGTATCTCCTGAAACCTATCCTTCAACATTTTAAGAAATTTCTCTTGGTCCTTCTTGTCGAAGCACATACTAAACGGGCCTCCATCTTTCACGAAGAAAATGGTCATAATTGCCTGTTTATAGTCGGGATACAGCTTAGATATAGCATAATTATATAGTAACAGTTGGGGGTCTTTGCATAGTTTTTCGTAGTCCTTTTCTTCTCCTGTTGCCCAATCCACCCTACGGCCAGTTTTCCAGTCAACAACCTCTATTGTATCATCTGAAACCTGAGTTACAAGGTCAATTGTGCCTTTTATTGCTAATTGTCCATTTACCTTTTTGCCGTCTGGCATTTCATATTCAAATTTTGCCCAATCTTCTTCAATTGGAATGTCAAAGTGTGGTTCTGGATCTACCACGTTTCTATTCCTTGGGTCGAAAGACCCTTCATTGTAATTCAGGGCTTTCCAGGATAGCTCGTGAACTGCCCTCCTGTCTGCGTTAGTCCACTTGTGAGGAGAATCCTTTAGGTAAGACTGGTAAGATAACTCTTCTAACTCCTCTACAAATTCATCAGTGTAAAGACGGTCCTTGTGTACTCTGACTTTGCCCGCAGCATCATCTATTATCTCCAAATACTTTTTGCGAGGGTTGTCCTGTTGGAATTTTTTGAGGGCGGCTAGAATTTCCATCACCTTGTGAACCATAGTTCCTAACTCTGCCTTTTTACCAGATGTAGACCTGTGTCCCAGTACATAGGTCATAAAGTATTGCATCTGGCAAAAAGCGTAGTTGTTGTAGCTTGAAGATCTTACATAGGTAATCAACATTATTTGGCCCCCCTGTATATTTTAGTCAATTTATTAAACAGTCCATCCATTCCAATGTCTGCATTTTCTATGATATGTGTAAACTTGGACTGATCAAAACTATCTGGATCAAGGCAGGTTTCACTAGCATGACTATCTTCTTCATGAACCCGTGTTAAACGAATAACTTCGCCTCCGTTTGAGAGTATAGCCTCTACTTCGTTTGGAAATCTAACATCTGGTATGACTGCAAGCTCGCTACCTTCAGCAAGTATTTTCTTAATAGTATTATCAACCCAGATATTTGGGTACATCTTACGCATAATTTCTGTACCAAAGAATTGCATAAATTCACGAGCAGTCATTGGCCCATTTTTCCAATTGAATGATCTTATTGCATCTGGAGCCGCCTTGACCTTGAGTGCTTGCGAATCAAATAGTTTTGGCATATTTTCCCACCTAAACTGCGTCAGTGAGTTTTTATCTGCTCCAGATCCATATACTTGTTCTGGATGTAAGCCAAACAGATGGACAGACAAACTTTTTAACGTGTCTGCAAAGCTGTACATTTTTACATGGGGCCACATCACTTCTTCTGCATATTCGATAAAGGGTTCATCTTTCCTCTCGACATCGAATACTCCCCATCCTTTTGTCTGGGACTTGTCAAATGTTTCAATAGCCAGTTTGCCCCCAGAGTCAACATTAAAGTCAGTAACCAGCCCCTGTTCCTTTAAGACAAGGCCATGAAACCAGTTTGCAGACGTACTCTTCCCTGATTGCTTTTTTCCTGAAATTCCAATGATTCTTGTCATTAGTACATTCCTCTCAAATCTTTAAGAATAGTTTCTTGTATCTTCTGTTTAGTCATATCCCCAATGTCTTTTCTAACAAGCCTGGGAAATTTTAAGGTAAACAGCCTATTAAACATCCGCTGTATCTTTACTTTAGACTCTCGGCCAGCTTGGTCGTTATCTGTTAAGATTACTAATTTCGTAACGCCGCTAGTTATTATTTTGTTTTTTTGTATCTCTGATAGTTCTTTTCCGAATATGCTAACTGCATTTTTTACTCCAGCCTCGTGCATCCTCCAAACGTCACCCTGCCCTTCCAACACAAACAAACAAGAAACCCTTTGGGCATGTTCTATCGCCCTGTAATAGTTGTATAGGTACTCTGTCTTTTTGAAAGTTTTTGTAAAAATAAATTTGGGTTGTATGTACGACTTAGTGGATCTACCAATATATCCAGCAAGGCTATCTTCATCGGAATAGATTGGGATGACAGCCCTACTGTACATCGGAGAGCTTTTATCTTCGCAGTCTTCTACCTCAAAATACTTTAGTGTGTCACGATGAAAACCTCTTGATTCAAAATACGGCGAGTTACCAATTGTCGGCACTTGTTCATAAGTGCCTACATTTTGTAACTGGTTTTTTCTCTGAAACAGTCTAACCATTCTAGAAAAATCATCTTCCGTCGCCTTTTTTGCTTTATCGTCTACATCGATTTTATATTCATTGCCAATGGAATAGAGGTCTAAGATATACTTTAGGGCATCTTTGAATTCCCTCTCCTGCCCATCTCTATTGGATAAAATTGCCTGCACAAATCCATATATGTCCCAGTTTTTATCATGACACCCCCTAGTCCAGCACTTCCATTGACACCTTTTTTTAGAAAAAGATACGGCCTTGGGGTTGTCGCTGCCCCCATGAATGGGGCACTTACAAAACACAATATCTCCCATTGATTCATATTCTACACCAAAGCTATCTAACAGTCTTTCAACATCTTCATAGACAATAGCTTTGACCTTATTTAAATCATGCCTCTTCTTCTTCATTGAATGGTAACTCCGAGCCTTCAATTGCTCCTTGCGTTTCTCTGTGTACAATAAGCTCATCTCTTGTTCTCAGTTCTTCGAGTTTGCTATATTCACCAAACATTTGCATGTTTACATAGTTCCCATCTTCCATTCCTGGCCCGTGTCGTGACACGATAGGAACTAACTTTCTGTTTCCAGAACCCGGACCATCTTCTGCTAATTCTTCTGTAGACTTTAACTTAAAAATACTAAACGATGTACATAACCAAATGAGCCTATCTGACCCAGATACCGCATCGGTAGATTCTTTAGTTATACCGTCGCGGTTCAACTGCACAAACGAAAGGCATGGGAAATCATACTTGACTGCCAGATTATGTAAAGACGTAATCTGAAAGCCTAGAGCTTGATATTCTTGTAGGTTACTAGTGATGGACGAAGAAGACATTAGCTTTAGGTAGTCATACACCACCAAGCACTCGTTAGTTCTACCGTTTTCATCTGTTCCAACATCCTGTATAATCCATCGCTTGATTGTGTTTAGAATGTTTTCAAAGGGAGAGCCAGCAACGCTAACATATGTGTATGGTATATCTTCAATTTGGCGAATTGCCTCCTTTGCTTTTATGTACTTCTCTTCATCTTCAGCAAACCGGCCAGTAGAAACTTCATTTATAGGAATCCCTGAGATGTTTGCTACGATCCTATTTAAATGATCTTCTTTAGACATCTCTGTGTCCAGCATTAACACGGGGATACCTCTGGACGCGACGTTCAAAGCTACATTATCTGCAAACACGGACTTGCCAACCTTGGGTCTTGCGCTAACAAGGTCTACGCACTTACGTCTTAGCCCTCCTCCTATTGCAGCATCGTACCTAGCAAACCCCGTAGGTATGCCTATTTGGTCGCACTTATTTTCGATTAGAAACTCTAAGTATTCTTCTGCTCCCTCTCCAATTTTTTCGGGTTTCTTTTGCGTGTCGTCTTCACGCAAGAACTCCATGATTGGGTTTTCAATTAACCCAATTATTTCGTCTACACCCTCATCTCCATTAATATCGTCTATGTCACGAGCAATCTTTACGGAAAGTGACTTAATTTTACGAGCAAACTCAAATTTTTTGATTTGCCCGGCAAAGAATAGTACATTCTCCTTCTTGATTGGGAAATCAATTAAAGACTTTATGTACTCTAGTTCTTGCTCTGTGTTTACAGATTCTGAAAACCCAAGCTGATTAGCCGCAGACAGTATAGACGGAATATCTACAGATGCTTCATTTTGTAGAATTTTTTCTATGCACTTATAGAGAATTTGGTTATTCTGGTGTCCAAACGTTGTGTAATCAATCAAATCGGATATGTCTACGTATGCTTCTAAACCATACGTAAACAACCCTGCAAGCACGGCTCTTTCCGCGCCCACATCAACCAATTTTGTAGACATTTTTTACCTTCCGCCGCAACGATTACATCTATGAAAAGATCCGTATATGTATTTTGGGTCAACTTTGAATTCCTTACCACATACATGACACTCAACAGTCTCCATTTTGTGTGCCTTGCGCGTTCTCGGAGTTCTTTCAAACATTGGGGTAGAAATTTCTTTGTCTTCCCCTTCGTCTTTCCATTTGTTTTTTCTGCCTTTCACTGGTTCTCTCGCTTTCTGTGTTAAGTCTCTGTTAACCGTAAAATCTTCGTTGACATTACTTGTTGTTTGTCGCGGTTCATTTGTTTCTCCTTCATCTTCTTGGGGTTCATTTGGTTTTCCTGTTATCTGATAAATCAGATTTTGTTTTTGTTCGGGAGTCATGCTGCCTAGTATACCAGCAATTATGGCGTCGTTATTAGATTCACTCATGATCTCTTTCCTTTCTCCATCAAGCAATCTGCTTTTTTTCTTACCGTATATTCTTTGTTTTTAAGAGAGGCGACCCTGGCTTCGGCCACATCCTTCCATTCTCGTATTTTTTTTACCACTACGTTTTCTCGGGCTATAGTGGCTTCTTTTACTTCATGCTTCGTATACTTAACCCAGTCTGTTGGAAAATTTTCGGATTCCTGTACTATTATAGTCAGGAGAGACCCATTACACCAGTTTATTACTGTCTCCTGTAGACTTTTTTCGTGATTTATGTGATCAGCATACTGGTACAGCATATAAGCATAATTAAAGCACTCGCCTGCTGTTAGGTTGTCCATATCTTTCAGAGAGACCTGCTCTGGTATCCTGAACTCATCGTTGAACTCTGTCGGACCTAAATTTTTGGCTTCAATATATCTATTTATGCCGTCTAAAAAATCTTGAAGCCTATCTTGCGCAGTCAATTTGATCTCTCCAATCTTCGTCTGAGTCTAGGTAGCTGAACTCTACGAGGGTTATTTCATTTAGCTCGCACCATTCTTTTTTAACAGCATCTCTTCTTTTATGCTTATAGAATCCAGCCTCGGTTTTATGAAAAAAGGGGCAAAATTCATAATGCTGTCTGCCGTGAACCTCAACACCTATCATAACACTCGGTATCAAAAAGTCAAGAAACAAAGCGGATTTTTTGCTGGGATTTCTAGACCCTGGTAATTTTACCTCTTCTAGTACGCTGTATCCTTTAAAGGATTTGCGTAATATATCGCGTGCTCGCAAATGATAACTTGACCTTTTTCTTGTGTCGTCATTCCTAACGATGTACTTTTTAAGGTCTATCCGATATTCTCTGCCGTTTATACCTAAAACTTTCATCTGATTTCTTTTATCTGATTGTGAATGAATTTTGTTATCGGCTCATTCTCGGTTAAGAAATCGGTCAATTTTTGAATACCTTGGAATTTAAAGAATTTCTGTACGGCTTCTGGGTCTTCATGGTCCACACTGTTGGCTTTTAAGACATTTTTGATAACCGGGTCTTTGCAGTTGTCAATTGCGGTTGTAATTTCATACCAAGCTCCAGATCTTTTGACCATGCTAAATTCATTAGCTAATTGTGCTATTTCTTGAGCTTCGTCAATACCAATACCATACCTAATCCACCCTTCGGCTGTAGAATTTGGTGTGCCACCAGAGGCAGATGTCAATATTTTCCAATTTGCAACCTGCCCAATATGAGGTCCAGATTCATCATTAGATTGTAACCACTTACCCCTATGGGTAATTTTCATTTTAGTGCCAGCTTGATACTGCACCATGTTTCCAGAGTCTTCCATCTTGGCTGGAGACCAACGGCTACCGCCAGTGTTTGCGATATTATGCAGTATGAATATTAGTATTGCCTTAGTTCTTGAAACGTCGCCAGAAATTCTTTTCAGGAACATCGACATTAATCTCGGCAGGTTATTTCTAACGCCGGTCCTGATTTCACCTTCTAGCTCCTCCTGGGGGACCATATTAGATACCGAATCAACAATAGCCACAAGGTCTGGAGTATTTTTAACATACATCTCTAGGGTGTTAAGATACATTTCTGCGGACACTAACGGCATCTCGTCGGTAGCTTGTACAATCTTTATCTTCTTGGTATCTAAACCCTTGATTCCTGTAAAGTTCTCCTTGGTCATACGCCCTTCAGTATTGAAATAGATGATGTTCTTACCGAGAGCTTGACATTTAGATGCGAAATAAAGAGCAGTGGTCGTGTTATGAGTCACTGTAAAATTGTCTGTGACATACAGGTGGTCTGCATGATCTACGGAGATACATTGACACTCTTCTTGTCTGACAATTTCTATTTTTTTAATAGTCCTACATAGATTTGGTTTGCTTCTACACTGATTAAATTGTTTACGCGATAGTTTAAACAGCTTGTTTATATCGTTGCCAGATATATGTAATCTAAAAGATTTAAACTCCTTTCCGTTACATTTTGTGATTCTTTCTCGTGTTTTAGCTGTATAACCAAGAGACTGTAGAATTTCTGTAACGTGAACACTCAGAGCATATGATACGGTAGAATACTCAGCGTTTTTACCTGAATCATTATAACCGTCTGTGTCCATTAACCCTCTAATAAGTTCAAATCTATCCTCTACTGATGAATAAATGTATTCTTTTGGTATGAATTTTGTATGAGAATTAGAACCCATCAAGCCTAAAGCTCTTAGTTTATTTGTCAAGTCGTTAGTTTCACCTTCTAGTTTAACTATTGCATAATCGTATCTAGATTTATGATTGATGCTTAGATTATTGTGCTTGGCAAAACATTTGAAAGATTCTAAAATTTCTCCATCTGAGGTTGTTATAATTGGCGTACCTTGAGACATTCCGCCGTCTCCAAGTAAGCAACCTAATATATATGGATCTATTGGTAGATTCTGCTTATTAAACAATATAGGTTCACATAATGGAATCTTCCATTTTGGTCTATCGCTATAAAACAGGCCGTCTTTAATAATTTCAGATAGCGGGAGAACTGTCCAATCTTTATGTCTACCGTGGTAATTTTTTGACACTTTCCATAGATGGTCAATGCCACACTCTGCGTAAGACTCATCGCTAAATGTAATTCGATATACGTCTTTTACGCCTTGAGGGAATACACCATCAACTTCCGCCGATCCTCCATTTGGAGTGCATACAATATCGCCTATCTTTATATCACCCATCTTTACGGGGCCAGACGGTGTGTATACTGTTGATGATATAGGTTGTTCTTTACCAGTTTTTGGATCTCCACCTATGATTACACAGTTTCCCTCTCTGATTCCGCCACCGAGGGCGATGTCTAGAGCAGGAGAAACGCTAATCTTTTGGAAGGATTCTAGCTTGTCAAGTACTTCCTCTCCACTCTCTACGATAGGTCCGTACTTTGAGATTATTTGATTGCTAGTATCGTCATCTGAAAATTTATTCACTTTCTTTTTCGCCACGCTCTATACTCCTTAGCTTATCAAGTTTAGATTTGTTACCAAAGGATTTTTTTCTCGTTGTTGCCTCTTCTTTTATGTCTAGCTCTTGCTTTTCTTTTCCTTGTGAGTTTTGATGCTCAATGTTATACTTCTTTATGATAGGCAAAGCCCTTGGGCTATTTAAAGAAAATATCCTAGAAAACTCTGGGGAGTCAACAGCCTTGACTAAAACTTCTTCTGGATACTCTTTCAATAGCCTTGTTGCGGCTAGTAACTGCCTTTTGAAGGTCCAGTTCCACGGCTTCTTATTCCAGAACTTGTAAGGTAGCGAGCCTTTATTCTTGTTCTCTGCATTTCTCAAACACATTATTTCAGCAATATACGCCGCACAGGTACAGTGATCTCCAGTAGTCTTGTGTTTATACCTACTCTTGTCTGACCTTTTCCGTTTTTTCAACATCAATTATAGCCTCTTCAAAACAGTTGTCAATAATGTCATCGTAAGTTTTTTCTACTACCAGTTCGGGGATAATCCACATTTGTTTTTTGACCTTATCTCCATTTATCTTTCCATATGTCAAATAGTTCCTAGACTTGACACCCATAGAACCCATAATAGATGTTATCAAATATACGTTGTCACAATTTGTGACATCAAGTTTTTCTTCATGTGATCTGTATTGAATAGAAAGGCTCCTCAGTTTTACCCCCTTGTCTTTACAGGCTTTTATGAGGTTCGTCCAGTCGCTCATTTTGTACATGAAGTGTTCTTCACCGTCTGCGGTCTCACATTTTATCCACACTACGTGCTTGTTGGTTCTGTAGTGTTCTTTCCATTTTGATGACATTTTCTAGCTACCCTCATTTATGACAAAAACGCATTTTGGTCTCGGCTTGAGTCCACGTCCCCTGATGTCGTCTGCCATCGTGGATGCATCTTGAGTCATAATGGCAACCCCTTCCCTGATAGCCATTAAGTTTTTAGCGTTAAATAGTTCTGGTTCATTTTTTTTACAGTGGGCTACGTGTTTTTTTACAGATCTTTTACTTCTGTCTAAAGCGGTGCATATTTCTTCAAGATTCTCGCCGTTCCAGTTTTGCTCAATATAAAACTTTTCTGCCGTTCCGAGTGGTCCCTGTTTAGCCATCGAGAAAGCTCCTTTGTGCTCGTGTTAGGTAAATGTTATTTTTTGTTTTGAGATATATCATGTAGAAGTCAAAAGTTGTTTTAGAAACCTTACGCATTTTTGTGTTTATGAACTTTACACGATAGCTATTCATTCCACTTGGGTCAAACAGTATACCTTCATGCGTCCTAATATAGTAGGTCGCAGAGCGATTATTTCCAATTATTTTTGTGAAAAAATCTTCTTTTTCGCTAGAAACCTTTTCGCCCTGTTTGTTAAAGTACAAAGTGGTGATTTCTGGTTCAATAATCTTCTGGTCATTTTCAGAAATGTACTGCATCTCTCTTTTCGTATTCACTAGTCGCCCTCCATTATCCATTTATGTCTCTGCTCCGGTGTCATTTTGTTGATTTTACGAATATGTGACCTGTCTTGTTCTTGTGGTTGAGACTCCCTTTTCTTAGCCTCATTTTCGGATATTTTTGTTTTATTGGCTTGAGCGTTTTTATCAGCTAACTGCCCAATGGTTGATGGTTCTTTTGAAACGAAGAAACCCAAACCCCCATATATGATTCTACTAAAAGTGTTTTTTTTACATCTTGGACATTTTTTGAGTTCTTTGTCCTTAATTGATTGGTATACGTCGCTTTGATGGAACCCGCAGTGGTTACAGCCATAATCATAGTGTGGCATATTAGTTCTCCAGTGCCGTTAAAATCCTGCCAATTATTCCGTTACGCTGTATGTCTGAGTGATTTAATTTTGATATTCCCACTCCTTTTACACCGTCCAGCCTGTTTATACATTCCTCTAAACCGCTTTTCGTCCTGATGTCGGTTTGTTTGATGTCTCCATTCACTAAAACTTTTGAACCTTCACCCATTCTAGTTATAAACATTTTTATTTGTTCAAAGGTACAATTTTGTGCTTCATCTAGAATCATATAGGTTCCATGATATGTTGCCCCTCTCATGACCTCTAGGGGTTGAAATGTTATTTTTCCCTCATTGCAATAGTGCCCATAGTACGCTTGACCTAAGAAATGCTTAAAATTTTCTTGCATGGGTATCAAGTATGGGTTGATTTTTTCCATTAGCTCTCCAGGTAGAGAGCCTATGTCTTTACCCGCACACACGAGTGGTCTAGTCACTACAATATTCTCTATCTCTCCACGGTGAAGGTGTTCCGATGCTATCCCAGCCGCCACAAAAGATTTACCAGACCCTGCCGGACCACAGCAGAATGTCACATCGTTTTCTACGATACTGACTATATAATCTTTTTGATTGTCTGTTTTAGCTTCCACGTTTTTAATATTGTGTCTAGGATCTCTCGTTGCTCGCCTTTTTCTAGCTGGCATTTTGCCCCTTTATTTTGAGTAGTCTGCTTCTTTTATAAAAATACCGTCTACCATTCTTCCTCTTCTGTCTTTAATGTCCATCCATGCTTGTTTTAGACAATGAGTAAGGGTTAGGTTGTTTCTTTCTACAATGTTAATCATAACTACTAACATATCTCCGATGTCATCACTTATATCTTTTCCCTTACAAATGCTATCTGATAGCTCTCCTAGCTCTTGCAGTAGCTTTAAAGCTTGGTCTTTATCAGTGCTTCCGTCTATGAGATTTCTATCCCTATGCCACCGCGATACTTTTCTAATGTAATCATCTAGAGATTCCACTTTACTGTTTTGAAAATCTTCCATCATCTTCATCCTGGCTAGTTGATCTGGGTGAATATCAAAACTCATATTAATCCTCCAAAATCTAGGTCTTCCAAGTCATTTTTACTAGCTCCAATCTTGTAACTGGTGATTTCATGTTCTTGGGGGGCTACCTGTACTGATTCGCTATTCAGCCACGGTTCGGTCCATCCTGCTATCGGATTTTTAAATCCGGTCTCGGAAGGTAGTCCAATTGCTTTTCTCCTAACGTTACATAACCAGTCGATATAGTTGTGTAAAACGGTTTCGTTTAGCCCTATAATGCTCCCGTCCTTGAATAAGTATGATGCCCACTCCTTTTCTTCCTTAGCGGCAGATTCAAACATTTTACAGGCTTTATTTTCGCAGTCTTTCGCTGTCTTCACAAAGCCCTCATCTTCGTTTGAGTTTAGTATCTTTAGAATCTCTTGTGTGTTGTAAAGATGCAACGCCTCGTCTCGTTTAATGAGTTTGATAATATCAGCGTTTCCTATCATCTTTTTGTTCTCGGCAAATGCGAAGGAGCAAATAAAAGAAACGTAAAATCTGACAGCTTCTAGTATGTTTATGCTAATGATAGTCATGTAGATCTGCTTTTTTATGTCTGACAACCTGTTCTTATCACAAGCCATTCCCATGAGATCGTTATAGTCTTGGATGGCACTATTTGCACGCTTTATTATTTGCTCATCTTCATAAATGCCACCAAACACATCTTTGCTGTCTGGGTAGACGTTTTGTATAATGTAAGAATATGATTGGCTATGTATCTTTTCAAAAAACTGCCAAGTCATGAGGCAGGCTTCTAGCTCAGTATTAGTAACAAATTCTAGTAACGTGGGTACACCCCTACAGATTACACTGTCTAGCATAGTCTGATACTTGAGATTTGACGTGAAAATAAACTTTTCGTTATCTGTCAGGGTTTGGAAGTCTGCCCTATCTTTCTTTAGTTCTATCTCTTCGGGCCTCCAGAAGTTCATCATCTGGCGGCTGTCAAGATCTTTGAAGATGGGATACTTCAGTACGTCATACCGTTGCACACCTAGATCCTTACCAAGAAAAAGAGGTTGGGTCATAGGGTCAACATTTTTAGTATTGAATATAGTCTTCATATCGCACACGCTCCTGATTCACAATTCATTTGCTTTTCCGTGTCTCCGTCTCCATCGGGAGTATTAGCATAATAAAAGTTTTTCAAACCGTACTTGTATCCATACAGTTGGTCTTTAATTAACTCGCTCAGTGGTATGTTTCCATCTTCGTATTGAGCATAGTTATAGTAAAGGTTGGTGCTGATACCCATATCAACAAATTTTTGGAGTACTGCTGATATATTCATTATACATTTGTTATCTTGTAGATCCCAAGCCTTAGTGTAATAGTTTTTCCTATGGGCGAAGTTTGGAACAATCTGCTTTAGCACTCCGTTCTTTGCCTTCTTGTAAGAAAGAAGGTTTCTTACTGGCTCGATGCCATTGGTAGAATTCTGGATTACACTAGATGACTCACAAGGCATAATGGCCGACAGAGTTGAATGTCTTAGTCCGAACTCCTTTACCCTGCCTCTTAATTCTTCCCAATCCATTGTATATTTCGGTTTTACAATTTCATCAACAGACTTTTTGTACCAGTCTATCGGAAGTAACCCTTGAGAGTACTTGGTTCCCTCAAAGCCTTCGCATTGCCCTTTCTTTTCTGCCATCTTACAAGACTCGTTTATCAAATGCCACTGTATTTTTTCCATAGTCTCGTGTACTAAAGGCAGAGCCTCTTTGTTGTCATAGAAGACCTTGTTCTTTGCCAAGAACCCAGCAAGGTTAGTTATACCGATACCAAGAGATCTTCTTTTATTCGTAAAGTTTTCTCCAGCCTTTACGGGATAGTCCTGATAATCTATAATAGATTCTAACAATCTAACCGCTGTGGAGCAGGCTGTTTCTATGTCTTTATCACTGTTGACCTCTAGAAGGTTGATAGCTGACAGCATACAGATACCAATTTCTCCTTCTGTGTCATCTATTGAAGTGATTGGTTTTGTGTAATGCGTTATCTCTACACAGAGGTTTGTCATTTTAACAGGAAGACTCCAACTGCCATGCTCATTAACCGTATCAATGTTCATTGAATATATTCTACCAGTCTCTAATCTCTCTCTGGAGAATATTTCTGCTAGCTTTCTAGCGGGTATCTTCTTTTTGAACTTTAGCTTTCGTGAGTTTTCATACTTGCTGTAAAGTTCTTCAAAGGTTTCGTTATTTCCAAATGCTTCATACAGCCCCGGAGTCTCTGCTGGACTAAACAATGTTACATCTTCATTCTTGACAAGTCTCTCGTAAAAGGTCTTACAGAATTGCACTGTGTAGTCAAGTTTTCTAACTCTGTTATCGTCAGTTCCAGCGTTATTCTTTAATACAAGAATGTCTTCAATTTCATAATGCCACCAAGGAATATTGACATTAGCTGACCCTCCACGTATTCCGTTTTGGGATGTTGATTTTACTGCTGACTCAAAATTTTTGAGGTACGGAATTAGACCTGTGTGTATTACCTCTCCGCCTCTTATGGGTGAATTGATAGGTCTGATCCTACCGACATTAATTCCTATACCCGCCCTTCTGGCTGTATATCTACCTACTGCATGAATAGAAGAGAAAATACTGTCAAGGTCGTCGTCAACGTCAACTAAAACACAACTCGCAAACTGTTTGATGTTGGTTCTGACTCCCGCCATAATTGGAGTAGGTAGGTTTATTTTGAAAGTAGAGAAACAATCATAAGCAGTCTTAACGTCCTTAACATTATCAAACAGGCACATTGCGATCAAAATGTAAGCAAACTGCGGTGTTTCATATATTTGGCCAGATGATCTATTTTTAACCAAATACTTATCAATCATTTGCTGGAGACCTGCATAAGTGTACAGGTCATCACGTTCATGCCTCATGTATGATTCTATTTTTTCTATATCGTCAGGTGACCATTTTTTTAAAATATTAGGATCATACACTCCGTTGTCAATTTTGATCTGTATATGATGTAGGAGCCTCGGCGGCGTATCGGGGACATGCCACACATCTTTTCTCAACGACATATTAAGCAGTCGTGCAGCTACCTGTTGGTAGTTGGGGTTCTCTGTCGAGATTAAATCTGAAGCTGATTTGATCAATATCTGGTGTATCTTTTTTGTTTCAATACCGTCTGAAATAGACAGATTAGAGTTCATCTCTATATCAGAAAACGAAACACCCGATATTCCATCTGTTGACCATTCTAGTATCTTGTGAATTTTTTCAATGTTATAATCTTCTAAATCGCCACTTCTCTTGAGAACTTTCATTTTTTCCTTTCGTGGTGTGTATCAACAATGTGTTTATCAACAGTTGGTCAGCACCTTCAAACCTCTTGATCAGCTACCACTTTTTTTTCTCCGACTTGTAGGTTTTTTTTACCCACGCTTCGTTGTCAGGGGTCTCAGGGTCGTCTGCAACAAATTTTCCAGCCTCATCTCTTGCTCTTTCGGTTTCAGCTTCGTCTTCTTCTTCCACGAAAAGAAGTGATGGGTCTGGAGTCGTTCCAACTAGAATTTCGACATTTGCAGTATCTATTATAGCTTTCTCAGAGGGTTTTTCCAGTGCAATCTGTTCATTTTTTGGATTTTTTAAGGCATTAAGTACATCGTCATTTTTCACATACGCATATCCTGAGTCGCCCTTGAATATTTTCCAACCTGCCACCTTCAGCTTATGACAACTGTTGAGGCTCTCCCTACTATTTTTCTCTACTATCACAACGTCGCAATCTGTTGGTATCTTGTTTCCTGGTTTATATAAGAACACACTCTTCGCAATCTTGGAGCACACCGCTTGTATCTGCTGGGTATTCATAAAATTATCTCCAGTGAAAGGTTGGATATTTACGTTTTTCTTCGTTATACTTTCGTATCCAGTCCTTTTCATCCTGTGATAAATGCTCGCCCTTGGACATTCTTCTTAGCCCCTTGAACGAGTATGTCACCACTGCGTTTGAAACAGGGTCTGCCATGACCCCTAATATTGTACCAACAGTACCTCCTATGCCAATAGATGCTAAAAGTGAGAACATTTTATTATTCTTTCTGCGTTGGTTCTGGAGTAATTTTTTGTCCTAACCTTTTCATCATCCTCGCTTTAAGAAAACCTCTGACTCCACCTGTAACTTGACTACCTGCGACTAATGCCAGTAGTCCTGCAATTAACCTTTCAAAGAAAGATCTATTTTCTCCATTTTCGTCTTGAGTCTCTTGCACCTCTTCTATGGCTGGTCCTATATTTTTTATTACACCCGATATAATCTCTTCTTTATCTGGGACTATTATGCTTTTTATATTGCCCTTTAGATCTCCCATCTCTTCTTTAACGGCTCCAAGAATAATTTCTCGTGTCGTTTCAGCTTCTGATGGTCGTGGCGTTACTTCGTCTCTAACTTCTAACGAAGCAGTAATATCTAGATATGACTTCTTGTGTATCCTTTCGAAAATTATTTCTAAAGGTGTACCCTCTGGGACTTTCTTTAGAATAGATTTTTCCATTTTTCCTGCAACTAAAGATTTTAGTCCAAGACTTTGTTTTTTGACCAAAACCATAATATAGAAAGGATTAGGATCAACCCCCGCAGTACTTACAAATGATTCATATCGGACAGGTTGAGTTCTTTCATCGACTATTTCGATATTTGCTTTTCCGTCAAAAAATTCAGCATTAGCTCTAGCAATTGGACCCTTAATGGCCTTGAGTGCTATGCGGGCTGCTGCTTCTCTGGTATACCCTGATAGCTGCTTCTTAGCGGCTATAATAACCGATACGTTTTCCCAGTCGATCTCCTCTACAATCGGAGACGGTGGTTTATCTTCTCCTTCTGGTGGTGGCTTAGGAGCGTCTGGAGCAGGAGGCACAGAAGAATCGCCACCCTCACTTGGTGGTGGAGGTACTGGAGAACTATCACCCCCCGGAAGAGGCGGTGCTGGCGGTGCTGGCGGTGCTACATCGGGTCTTGGGATTTCATTCCAACCCTCTGGCGTAGTACCCTCATCTATGATTTCTCCATTAGGAGAGTTGCCAAATATAAGCGTTCCCACACCCTTGATTCCTTTGATTATCCAACCTAAAAGTGACAATCTTCTACCAGAAGCATATCCAGTTTCATATTTATTGGTGCCTCTTATCCAGATTGTTGGAAGATTAGTAACATCTTTTCCAGTTTTTGCCTTAAATTCACTAACTAAAGCATTGTTAGACCAAGAGCCATCCTCATGTTTTACTTCAATCGGATTAAGCCCTCTTGAGGTATAATCTTTGTGTGACACTTCTCTCTTTAAAACTTGACAGGCAGAACACCAGTCGGCTGTAAAAATTACAATGTCTGCTTTTTTTGTTATTTTTGGATCTTCTTCTTGTTCTCTGCCGGTGGCCTTTTTTGCTTCCCTCATTGCCTGAACTATAAGTCTATGGGATGAAAAATAAGACCTGTTTGATGATAATGGTATATCTACGGCTTGGACAATCCCGACTATCTCGTCATCTTCGTTGAGAAGTGGCCCTCCAGAGTTTCCCGGAGAGACTCTCATTGATGCATAATTTACAGTACTTCCGTTCCCGCCAGTAATTTTTCCGTAGGTAATAGCGTAGTTTCCGCCGGGGTATCCAATTGTATGCACTAGACTACCAACTGGAGGATGCCTATCAGAAATCTCAAAAGATTTATAGCGTTTGCCTTCTTTGTGTGGAAGATAATAGACTATGGGACCGTCGCTTTCTTTTGTTACATATACTAAATTAGCAGTAACACCATTCATCTTTATGGTTTTACCCAACCCAGACAAACAGTGTTTCGCAGATAGCAAATAGTTACCCTCAACCATAAACCCTGTACAACCACGTAGATTTATAACTCTAGGATCTACTTTGACAGCTACTTCCTTGTCTTCGGCATATCCTCCTGTTGACATCAATCCTATCAAAACCAGCGTTTGTATAAAAAGTTTCATGTCTACCTCCCTTAAGTCCCGTCTATTGTAAACAGGTATTGAATTATGGGGGATCTCGCTAAGTCCGCAGGAGAAACCCTATCGTCAGCTAAGTATGGAACCGGGTCCATAAATTCTTTCCTTAGCGCGACTGTCACGGCTGTGCTGCAAACCTTTGCTTTAGCCACATCGTCATCATTTGTATCTTGTTTAAAAATTCTTGCCCCCGGAAGAAACCTCAAGAACATCTGAAATATATTTTTCCAACCATATGGTTGACCTGTCCACTTAATAATATCGCCAGTCATGGCGGTGGCTATGTCAGGGGTGTAATTTTTGTCTACATTCCTGATGGTTCCATCTTCTAGCATTTCTTGATACGATATAGAGTTTACCGGCCTGAACACATCAATATTAGTAGGGTTATCTTTCACTTGACTTTGTAGGGAAACAGATCTACCGCCTTTGAATTCTCTAAACTCTACACACATCCAGGTATCTTTGTTTTTGCTGGCTAGAGCTACGTGTGAGTGTAACCCACCAGTATACCTTTGAATTAAAAAGCTAATTAATCCCGAACCACGAAATAGTAATATGTCACCTTCTTGTAGAATATCTTTTGCTTTTTCAAAATTTACTAACATTGATAGCCCCTTAAAGCTGGATAATGTTGATTAAATATCCTCCATGTTGGTCTTTTCCTATCCTGTAGGGGTATCCTGATAAAATTATGTTGTCACCTTTGTAGTTTTCCGTCTCTATGTAGAACTTCCTAGCCATTTTTATGCACGAGGCAAACTCGGTTATAACTTTCTCTCTTTTGCTTTCATCTATGAATGATATCCAATCATAACCCTCTACGTCTGACTGTGTTTCTCCTGTGATCTTGTGAAATGCCTCGTTGGTCCACGTCAATTTTCCAGTTTTATCTGTTTCAAATAATCCAGCATCAAGATAATGTAAGGATGCCCGTGTTCTCTGATCTATTATTTCCTGCCTCACAGATATATTCTCACATATCTTTTTTAGTGAGTCTACAGAATCCTTAATAGACTTCCCCCCGTTTGTGGTAACTTCTGACATAATTTTTTCCACTGACTCCATGAGTTCGTCGTTTGTTGAAAACAGCTTATTTATGGGGAAAATAAGCTTTCTCCAGATAGCTACCACTGCCCCAATTGAAGCCGACACTATTCCTATTATATCTAAATATTCTATTATATTCATACTAACCTCCATAAAAAATGGCCAGACCCCCAAAGTTGGGGGCTGGCCTTGATGTTATGCGGTTAGGTTAGGACTCTTTTTCATCTTTAGCCTTGTACTCATCCGTGGTCGGATTTGGAGCACCAAAGTTGTAAGTAAGCTCACCAGGAACCGCCCTCGTCGGAACAGCGGCGTTGTCTGAGGCAGCAGTTGAGCCATCGTCAGCCTGAACAAAGTTCTGAGCATTACCAGCAGTTCCACCCTTTGTAAAGTTGGGCGTGATCTGCGTACTAGGAGTCGCTAGAGCATTAAATGTTCCAACTCCTAGAACTCTAGTGGAGTTTATTTCATTAATGTTATCTCTAGTAGAGAATGCCCCATTGTAATCAGACCCGCCTCCTGCAAGGACTGTGTTTGCAACACCCCCGATAGTCGTTGAGACGTTACCACCCTTCATAATCCACTGCGTTGCGTTAGCTTCAAATGCTAGAGTGCCGCCTGAAACGGCTTTAGCAACACCAACGCGATCAGTTTCTGCATCACCAGTGCCATCATTAGCAACAACTTTAGAACCGGTTGATTCACCCTTGTCGTCAGCTAGCTCATCCACTCTGATAACGTTTGTGATAGGACCGTCAGCAGCCGTATTTCCAGCATTAACGATTGTGCCATTGTCGTTATTCGTGCTAGATGATGTTACTGCCGAAGAACCGTCTGTAGCCTGAACTGTAGCCATTTTAGGACTCCTTCAAAATAATAGAAAAATTGTCAATTCCTGTTCCTTTTAAGCTCCAGTTCCACTTGTATTATACACATTATCTCATCCTGTGACGCAATTTTTCAAGTATATTTTTTATTTTTATCCTAACAGTCTCGGGGTGGATGCCGTTTTTTATGGCTATTTCCTTGTTTGAATAATTGTACAAAAACTTATCCACCACCATTTGGCCCTCTTTTATGCGTTCTAGCTCGTCCATAACGTCCATAACCTGTTGTTTGATTTGGAAGCGGTAGTCCACATTGCTTTTAACCCTCGCATAGTCTGTACGTGGGCGTTCATTTTTCTTTATTTGGGTTAAGCATTGAATTTGCAAACCCCTGTGAAGGTAAGTCGTGAATTTAGACTTTTTTTCAGGGTCGTAACTATTTAACGCATCTGAAACTGCATTTAAGGTACACCCCTCAAGTTCATCTTGATTTAGGCTGTTTCTAAACCTAGACGTGACAGACTTAACTATACCATTAACATCTGGGTCTTTAAGGGTTTCCTTGATCTTCATGCTCTTTACGTCTTGGCTCATTTGTTTTCTCCTCAATTTCTGTTTCAACGGATTTTCTAACATCTGAAAATTTAAACATCCTTCCGACACCAACAAAAAATCGGTATCTGGAAACAATCTTTAGGGCTTCGACCCCTTCAACTCTTGACAGCTTTTTCTTTAGACTTGGAGTGATGTCAAAGTTTGTGTGGCCTACCCAACAATCATAATTTATCGCAAGTGAAAGATCTTCAATAAGGGCTGGACTGACTGGCATTGCCACATCCATTTCAATTATATCATCTTTAGGCGTGAAATCAAAGGATTCTTCAAAGTCTTCCGAGATATCCTGCGTATCGCTTGGTCCCGCCATTTTGGATATGATATGCTCTATAAAAGGGTTCGTCACTTGATCTTCAATAATATCTTCATATTTTTGCCACCCTATCTTTTTTTGTTTTTTCATTTTAACCCCCTAGTAAGATATCAATTGGACTTATGCACGGGCCTTCATTGTTGTTCCTTTCTTCATTAATCCGGGATTCTTTAAGATGCGTAGACAATTCTACCCTTGCTATCTCTTGCATTCTTGTTAAGAATACTTTATACAGTTCTGGTTGTCCTGACTCTGAGAATCCATCCTGTATCAGTTGAATTGTCGTGTCAGAGAATTTCCCTGACGTTATATTGTAAAATAGGTGAGCAAAGAATTCCACATTCTCCGTTTCAAAATCTTCTAAGTCAATGTCAACTACACATTCTCCTGTATTTTTTACTGTGTACACAATAGAAGCTACGTCTTCTTCATCTACAATTTTTATTTGGTCTTTCATCTAATGCTTCCATGATTTTTTGCGCCGAGTTGCTCCAGCTAAACCTGCTGGCTGTTTCCAATCCAGCTTGATTAAAAGTGTTTTCGTGATTTTGCACACGCTTATGCACATTTCTCATGTGTTGAACAACTTGTTTAATTTGATTTTCTTCTATTTTTGCCCAATTTCCCTGACCGTGAAACCATTTTCCATCATAGGCTATCTCTCTATCATCTATCGTCACTAACATGCTGTTTTCTTTAGTGCAAAATTCAGTATGTGCTGAGAAATCAGTAATAATAACCTGTTTACCACAAGCCATCATTTCTAATGCCTCTAGATTCCACCCCTCTGCTCTTGCGGGAAACACGCCGCAGTCTGTCTTCATCATTATATTATACACTTCTTCTTGTGATTCTACGCGAGGAAGAATCTTGACTCTTGGATCATCGTACTTATCGTGCCAGTATTTGTCCTCATTGGGAGAATTAAACGGGTTTTGACACATCATCCACAACTGTACGTCCTCGTCTCCGGGGAAGGCTTTCTTAAAGGCATCAATGAGAATGTCGTGCCCTTTGCGGACTTCCCATTTGCCACAGTTGAAGAATACTGTACTAGAAGGTCTGGAGTCTGGCAAGACTTGCAGTGCGTCACCCACAAAAACTCTTGTGTCAACTCCGAGAGGCACAACGTGAATCCTGTGCTCACCAAAACGTAGATTATTTAAACATACCCGTTTAGCCCATTCTGAACACACAAAAAGATGCTCACAAGAATTTAAATGATGCTTCTCTAGGCTGTTGAATGTATCTAACTCAAAAATAGGAAAACCAATAAATTTACCTGATCCTATACGTTCTGCCATTTGGTTTTGATGCCAAATTTTAATGCAGGGTGCGTTAGAGTCAAATGTGTTTGCAGCCTCTATGCCCCTTCTAACCGCATCTGCATCCGCTTGGTTTGTAACCTGTGGTTGTGCAATTGGAAACAGTGCAACCTCTGTTTTTTCTTGCAGTGCTTTTAAGATGTTCAGTGAGGCAACGCCATATCCCAATTGATTTATTGGGGCCATTAGATTAATCATTTATCAACTCCTCATGCCTTTGCCGCAATCCTAATGAACTGCTCAATACTGGTAATGTCGTTACCGTCAAACACCTGTTTAGCTACCTGTTTAGCCTGTGTCGCCTTGTAACCAAGAGACTTTAAAACAGAACAACAATCGTCAAACAGGGGATGCTTCTTGGGCTTTTCAACCTTTGGCTTCTTTTTCTTTGGTTTTTTCTTTGGTTTTTTCTTAGGCTTAGGTTCTTCCACATAGACCACAACGGGGTCTTCTCTTTCAATGTATCCAAGCTCAAAGAAGTCTGGATCTTTCTTGAACGCATATTTTTGAGGGTTGTTGTAACCTCTAACGAAACAATATACCATGTACATCATAAATGCAGTGGCAATAACAGAACTCATGCGGACACCATGTAAAATTAGTTAATGGAAATTTTCTTGACTAAATCAGCTTCTGGAACAATAGAATTCACGAAGATTGTCAATATCCCATTCTCCATTGATGCAGATTTGACCTCGTGATTTTTAGAGATTCCAAAATTGATTGTGAATGCCCTCTTGGCAATCCCTCTGTGATTATAACACACAGAACTGTCCTTGTCAAGACCATTTGACGAGATTGTCAAAATGTTTCCCTTCACTGACACATCTACATCATCCTTGCCGTATCCAGCAAGAGCGAACTGTATTTGCGCAGAACCGTCTTCCTGTTTAATGATATCGTACTTTGGAAAGGAAGAACTTGAGTTTTTCCCACCAAAAATGTCAAAAAACAGATTGTCAAAACCAACGCTTCTGTGTAAAGCATCTGCTAGTTTTAGAGTAGTAGTCATATAGACCTCACTTTCTAGTCACCCATTAGGCGTGACAATTAGTAAGTGTCCGCATGAGTCTTTATTCATCTTCTGCAATAATGGTACATTGTATCCAAAGCAACCACACCAAAATTAAAACTATAGTTCCTAGTATTTTCATTGTTTAAACCTTGTACACCAGTAATATCTACCGCCTTTAGATTTATATACTGCGGTCCCTATTCTCTTGTATCGAGGATTTAGTATATTTCTTTTGTGTCCCGGACTTCTCATCCAGATTTTTACCATGTTTTTAGGAGAAACTTTAGCTTCTGCTATGTTTTCTGCCCCATCGGTAATGTAAGAGTGTTGAAGCGTTTCGTTGGTTGCCATCCACGAAGCGTGTTCACTGGCCTCTTTCATCAACTCATCGTCAATTTCTAATATAGTCAATCCGTAGCTATGTCGGATTATATTATGTTCTTCTATGGTTTGATGAAACCAAAGGTGGTACAGGACTGCATAACATATTGCCATATTTAAAATAAAGCGACGGCAAAAGCCGCCGCTTCCTAAAGAGTAACCCCTATCGCATCAGGAATCGAACCTGAGTAATGAGCCTGTGGCTCACCGTCCTTCCATTTAGACGATACGGCAGGCATTACAAGACTCAAGATTAGTCTTTGTTGACCGGAGGACCGAGAGCAATTTCGTCTGCCATCACACAGATGGAACTACGCTGGTTTCCTTCACCATCCTCATAATTGTCTACCTTCAGCTTGCCCTGTATCTCGACCAAACGACCTTTAACAAGGAGCGTTTGTAGAGTCTCTGCCATCTTACCGAAGCAGAGAACGTTCAGGAAAAGCGTGTCATCATCTCTTCGCCCATTTGATGCGATTCGGAACTTGCTCATGGTTGTACCCTTATGAGTCTGTCCAGCTTCGGCATCTTTAGTTAGACGACCACTCCCAATCCAACAGTTCAGATTCATTTTAGATCTCCAGTGCAGAACGAATACGACCCCGCACAACCTGTGCGTTACCGCGATTAGATGCGCTTGTAGACGCGCTATAAAGTGTCTCGGTGAAACTTCGAGGCAAGCCAAGTGCTGTTCCAGCCTTTAGGGTTTCACGCTTGTTGGAGCCATAAGAACCGACTCCAAGGTAGTTAGCCACGGCAGTGACAGGGTTAAAGGTCTGACCCTTATACTTTCCCCGTGTAACAGTGGCTGTAATTGAGTTACTGTCGTTAACTCCCCAGTCGTAAGCCACTGGAGCCGCTGACAGTGCCTGATAAAAATCATTTCTTTCCATTTTTCAACCTTTCATAAAAAACTGCGTTATCGTTAGGTTACCGACACGTTGTCGGCTTTATTTGGTTCTGACTTTTCTAGTTCCTGTTTACCTTCTTGAAGGTATTGCTCCAAATTTTGGATTTCGGCGTCTAGCTTTTGCTTTTGCTCCCGAAGTATCACAATTTGGTTCTGAACGTTTGTCAGATGAGCCTCAGACATTTCTCTCGTTGTTGGCATTCTCTACTCCTATTATAGTATGAAACCGACAAAAAGCCAATCTTATTTTGACTGGTTTTCCATTTTTTTTCAAAACCGAACCATTCGGCTCTGAATTTACGCACCACGGGTTTTTAGGGTCATAGTACCCTCGCTCAGTAAGATGTCAGTTAGGGTAGTGATAGAATATTTATCTCAAATCTCTTTCGAGTATGACCCTCTATGTTGGTCCTCACCAGAGCATAGATTGTGCAAGATAAATTTTTATCAGTCGGCAGGACTTGTGAGGTCCATCGGGGTCCGGTTCATCACTTCTACCGTTATGAACTTATCCAGAGTCTGATTACTCTGCGGCCTCTACCTTGCGTGAAGTATATGTCACGCCTGTGTCTTCCGAACTTTCTTTGTCAGGGCAGGAGAGTCATACCTCGCCAGTAACTCTTTTGTACAATTTCGACTCAAGCAAGTTCGGTCAACGATCTTACCTTTCGGTGATCATACCTTATTATAGTACCGAACAGATAATTTTCCAAATCAAAATTCTCCATCTTTGAGAAATTTCATCAATTGCTCGTGACTCCATCTGTCTTCAAACTGACCATCCGTCGCGGCAAGAGCTAATTCTCTGTAATTTTCGTAAACTATCAAAAATTCTTCTGCAATTTGTCTTGTTCCAAACTGCCTTAGCGTATCTTCCACCTTTGCGGTTAACCGTCTGACCTTCTCTAGTCTCGGTATTTCACTCATAGCTTCTCCATCTTAGATAGTGGAACAATATAGTTCTGTGGCAACCTTGCACCGTAACGCTTTCTGACTTTAACTTGGTCGAATTTTTCTCTCGTTATTTTACCAAGGATGTCTATAACACCCGTAGAACTGTCAAACCTTGTTAAAACATAAAGTTTTGGAGGGGTTCTTCTGTCGTATTCCTTGACCGTAATCTTTAGTTCTGGTTCACCCCGACCCATATAAGTAATTGTCTTAACTTCTATTCCTTCAAAGTCCTGACCAGAATCTCTAACGTCATAGATTTCTTCGTCAACGGCTTCACCCGTGACTAGTGACCACCCAAGCTCGCCCAACACCCCGAGGAAGTGTGCCATATACTGCTTGTCTGCCCCTATACGGGCCGAGATAGATTTTTTAGTGTCATTGCTAAACAATTCGGTATCTTTATTCCTGAAGGATGTGTGCTTCGCATCGTGTCTCTTCATTGCCAAATCGAGAGCGTAGTTTAATTGTTCTTTAGTTAACTTGATTTTCATTTGATCTCCAGCGTTTGATCTCCAGCGTTTGATCTCCAGCGTTTGA
>CEUI01054108.1_pt1 | contig 31759 bp, 30 predicted proteins | sample 531411 | NCBI WGS metagenome assembly CEUI01 (sample SAMEA2622841, study PRJEB7988) | marine metagenome | isolation source: saline water (ENVO:00002010), including
CCAGACAGATCGGTATTGCCCAGGGACAAGAATAGCAGTTCCTTCAATGCGGGTGGGGTTCTCAAGCCAGTATTTACCGGGCTCAGTCGTGCATTCCCATGTACGGGTAATCCAACCTTGTTCATCGCGGAACACTACACAGATACGGTCATCGAAACTATTGGCTTTATGGTCGCGACTACGAATACCGATAATGTTTAGATTGTACTCGCCTTTCTCAAAGACCGTGTACCCTAATGAAGCTACATAATCTAAGAGAACGGGGCGCATTAATCACAATCCGCGTTTGTAGCGGAGCAGATTTTCGCTTGATTGATAGCTTGCTGCTGCTGAACCTCAAGCATCTTAGCCATTAGGTCTTCCATCTTATCGAGGCGCTTCTCTACACCTTCAATTTTAAGATCGACCAATTCTTGTTTGCCCGACTTAGACTCAAGAACCTCGACTCGTTGATCGATTTCTTCTACTTCTTGGGCAGCAGACTCGAATGAAGCAAAAGAAATGCCCGCAGCGAAGACGATAGTTACCCCAGGAACAGCCCATTCTTTCATATTCATTTTCCTGCTCCTGACGTGTAGTAGTATGTGGCACCTAACCCGGTACTAACTACTACGACGACTGCGAGTGTTTCTATTCTACCAAACCAGCGTTGCGTAGAAGGCTTTTCCATCCAAGGAACAGGCTTTGTCGCCTCTTCTAGCATGTACTTATGCCATTCAATGTTTGTTTGAAGTTCGGTTATATCAATTTTATATTGAGCATTAACGGCTTTTGCCCATTCTTCTGTCGCTAATAGATCAGCATAATCCGAGAGAGGTACGACCACTCCAGAACAGGGAGAGGAAGAAGGAGAGATCCGAAAAGATTCTGGAAGTGGTCGACCCCTAGTAACCGGAATGGTGCGTTCGCATTCTCCGTCTACCTTCTCGGGCGCATCCGGCCTGAGAGGTAACGTATATTTGGGCTCGTCAGCCTGGGCCAAGAGCATTGAAGCTAAGAACAAAATCATTTTTGCCTTTTCCTAGCGTTACCTCTAGCCGCTAAATCATCAGCAGGAGAATCGCCGCTAAGGTCTTTTTCGATCGCTTTGACTTCTTCACTGAGAGTCTGCTGGATATTTTTGCGAGCAATATCAGAAGAAGTATCTTTAAGTGGAGCCTTTTTAGGCTCCTTTTTTTTAAGAATCTTCCCGAAAAAGGTAGTTAGAAATGCGACTAAGATTACGCCAATAATGGTTTCTATATTTTCCATACCATTATGTCGCTAATAGAGTAACTGTAACTGCGCCGGGAGGAGAAGATACATTAGAGGTATTAGGTACGGTAGATACCCAAATACTGACACCAGATGAGTAAGTAAAACCTGAATCTAAAATATAGGTACAAGATTTTCCCTTATTGACATAAAAAACCATGTCTGCAACGGTGCTGCCTGGAGTGGTAGACGCAGAATCTACGTATTTCACATACATATTTTGATCTAAATTATTCGAATTATCGATCTGAATTTGGTAGATTTTTCCGCTGCTGTTTCCCGTCACATTATTATGAGAATCGCCCGAAGATGCCAGTATTTTGACTAATGTTCCTGCTAAAGCTGTCGGGGTTGTGATTTTAGATGAAGGCATAGTATTTACTTAGTAGTAAGCGTAATTTGGACTGTGCCATTACTTACCGTAGGTATTGTAGTATCTGTCGGGGATGGCAGTTTTGTTACCCAAAAGTTTAAGTCAGTGTAGTCAATGCCTCCTTGAATTTGGAAAGTCTGTTTAGCGGCATTAGGGCATGAAAGAATCAAATCTGGGAGAGTAGAGCCGACTGTAGGGGCTACACCGTCATAGATTTTCAGGGAACAAGCGTGAGTACCCGCTGTATTATCTATGGTCACAGCCAAAAGTGTCCCTGACGACTGAGTGACATTATTATTCACGGTCGTTCCAGCAGCACTTTCATGGACTATTTTATAGTCTAGAGCCTGCCCAAATCCAGAAACACTTAAAGCCATTCAACTACTTTTTCGCCAATCCGATTGCGGCCATAGCTTTTTCGGCTGAGTCACCAGCAATATATGCAAGGCCGAGATACAACCATTGTTCAGATTCAAGCATCCCAGCAGCCAATAGGCCCGTGCCCAGGCAGAGAACAGCTAATCGTCGCCAAGACATTCGTTTTTGAGAACAAAACAGGGAGTTAATTAGATTTTTCATATTTTCCTCTATGAAACCAGGAGTCGGACTTCAACATCTTTAGTCGGAGAGTCAGTGTTTGCCGCTGCCCGAGAAGTTGTCACGTAAAAAGCTAAACCAGAAGCCAAAACGATTCCGCTATTAATCACATAGCTGACCTTACTTTGGGAAGGGCAGTAAAACATATGATCTGGAACATTTTGGTTGCTTCCAGATTGGGCATCTTCAATCTTTAAGAAAACAGAATTTGAATTATTACTATTATCAATTCTAATTTGATAAATAGTAGTGCCCGAAGTGAGCGCCTGTTCTACTGTCGAATCGGCATCAGCATCGACGATAATTTTTCCGCCGATGTGGGCTGATAGCGTTGTTGTCGTTACGGCCATGATGCCCCCTAAGAAGTTACGCCATACATCTTAACGGTAGTACCAGATGCAGCTTGGCTATTGCTTGTAGCAGATGTAGTTGTGACAAAGTAACTCAATTCACTGAACGCTAGACCGCCAGGGATGCACAGCTTTTCAGTTACTGTCCCACTCCCACCGTTTGCTGGAATTTCGAGTTTAATGTCGGGATCATCAGCAGTTGTCACTGACGCTCTAAGGTAGATTTTGGCGTAGATTACGCTATTGCCACCGTTTTCAACTTCAATTTCGTACAGGTTACCGGCAGATCCAGTAACGTTTCCGACCATCGTATTGACGACGGCAGTATCCTGAAAAGCTTTGTAATCGAATGTGGTGGCGCTAAAGCCTGTAACTGTAAGTGCCATTTTTTATCCTATAGAGCAGTGAGTATACATTGAGTGCGATAGCATTAAAGGGGTAGAACCACGTCGCACGACACGTCGTTAATATGATTTTGAGTACCGTTGTTTGTTAAGTCATTTAAGATTCGGGTCCATGTGTCAGCATTGTCTGTGCTTTCGTGAATGTCTCCACCTCGACAAGATACCATCCAAGTAGTCCCGTCCGTTGCTACGCTTGCGCAAAGGTCGCCCGAGTCCGTATCAAAACCAGTTTCGTCGCTTTTGTTTCCGTCCCGAAACGCGCCGTTACTCATGGTTTTACCATCTACGTCAAACGTAAGGATAACTTCGTCAGCTGTTGAAACCGCGCATACCTTCCCATTAGATGCAGCCATCCGAATAAATTCTTCTTGGCCGCTTGGGTCGGCAAACGTAACCGATGCGCCCGTACCGTTAGAGGCTCGGGCCGGAAAGTTAGTGCTGTTGACGCTAAACTCGGCACTCCAATCGCTTGTATCAGAATCTGCGCAACTTCGGAAGTGTACAGCGCTGCCTCTACGATATGCGATTACCCATGAGTTGTTCGTATAAACGATGCCCTTGATTGCTCCTGGCGTGTTCGAAGAGAACGGTTCCGATTCTGTAAAGCTTGCCCCGTCATTTGTGCTCACATAAAGATACGCAGAACCGGCACCAAACATCCATTTTCCTGATCCGTTTGAAGCAATCCCCCAGATCACTTTTGTACCTAAGTTTGTGCTCGACATATCTACGGCAGACCAGTTTGCCGCACCATCCGTGCTTCGCATAAGCAAACCATCATCGCCGCCGCTCATCCATGTACCGGCAGCGGTTCCGTCTGATCGTGCTCCCCAAGCAACAGCGTACTGATCGTCATTGGGACTAACGTTTACGTCGGTCCATTCGTTTCCATCCGTTACATCGGTTGAACTTACTAAAAGTTCTCTTGCGTGAGAGGTTGTGCCCGCAACGTAAATACCCGCGCCAGAACTGTTTTTTCCGAATGCAAGTGCGATGGAAGTGGGAGTCGAAGCGGCACCGTCATACGAAGTCCACGATGTTCGATTACTATTTGCAGCATGAGCAACGTACCCGCCCCCAGTCACAACTACCCATCGGGTTGCGCCGGTTGCAGTCGATGGAACGGTCAAGCCTTGTACAGCCTCGCAATTAGCTTTGCCGACACCGTTAATGGCTTCGACGTTTGCAGCCGCCACACCATTGACCGCTTCGTAATCAGGCATTACGCTACCTCAACTACTGTACTATCGGGGTCAAACCAGATTGCGTCTGCCGATACTGCCCAGCCAATAATCTGAACAAAATCGCCATCTGTATCTGGAGCAGTTTGTTCAGGAACATTTTTATTGCTTGTTTCTGCCTCTGGTGTATACAGAGCACCACCCACAGTCCAGGTTGGGAATTCGCTGTTGAATCGTGCAAAGCCTTTTAGCAAGAAAACGCCCATAGCGTCAGCGCTGATGGATGCCGTCGCCATAGCGACACACCTGCTTGTCGCCGCAGCCGTCGCTACGGCCTTCCACATTTTTCCGTCACTTTTAAAATAACAAACTTCCCCGGCGGTAAGATCCTCCCCGGCGGTGAACATGGCTATATCTCCAGAGTATTCTCCATCAGCTACAGCAGAGTTGTGCATTACCTGTAGATTCGTAGAACTGTCGATCTTGATTACAGGGGTTGTTCCGTGGGCAGAACCTTTACCGATTTCTAGGGTATCTGTTCCATCGTCAATTCCGATTCGATAGTCGGCTGCGTTTCCGTCGAAGACAAGCATTGTGTCTTCTGCGCCAGCGTCACCGATTGTCAGTTTTGGTGTGGTTCCAGAAATAACAACGTCGTCTGAAAACGTTTTGGCGCCTGTAAAAGTCTGTGTTCCACTTAGATGTGCTGTATCCGCATCGAGGTAAGCAGAAGCAATTGCTGTACCCTGCCAAGTACCAGTACTAATAGTGCCCACACCTGTAATGTTAGTCTGAGAGGCTGTGGTCAGTGTGCCAGCAAAATTTGTGGCGGTCAGTGTTCCATCAGAAGAATTAAACGTAAGATTTGTTCCGCTTTTTGGTGCTAAGTTTCCGGTGGCTGCTGTAGTAAACAAAACATTACATGAAGTGTCAGAAGACTCATCGGCTACGGTAACCGTGGTTGCTATGGCTGCTGTACCAGTAGTGTCCTGATTCAGTGTACCAACGGCAAAATCTAGAGTATTGTCGCCGTCTTCGTAGGTGACAGTGATTCCAGTTTCAGTATTACTGGTAACCATAGCGCCAACAGTATCTGCTATGTACTCATTTAAAGCAGTACCATCTACGGTGATTGCATCTGCTTCAAGTGTACCATCAATGTCTGCGTTGCCACTAATATCGAGTGTTGCCGCGTCCAACTCGCCAGATAGTGTGACGTTACCCACCACTTGAAGGGCCTCGGATGGGCTATCTGTTCCGATACCAACCTTACTGTTCGAGATTACTACGTCGTTATCTGTGCCCGAACGTAAGTGGACCTTGGCTGCAGTAGAATTAACTCTTCCCAGTCGAATACTATCGGCGCCATCTGTTCCGATTTTAATGTTGTTGTCTGCACGAATATCGAGCGAACCTGCAGTCGTTATATGCGAAGTACTAATTGCGGTTGGCTGAAAATGTAAATCGCCATCTACACCGAGAGTCTTGGCGGGCGACGTAGTATTGATACCAACACGATTATTGTCGGCATCAATAGATAGGGTTCCACTGTCTACTTCAAGATCGTCAACAGTAACAGCAGTGGCAACCGTAGAGCCGGAAACTGTTGCGTTAATACGTGGGTATTTAAGGCCCATTATCCACCTCGGACATATTCAAAGAAGAATTCGTAATCTCCATCATTATCTGACCCATTATCGAAGCCAGGGCGGAAATAAAGACGGCCATTAGCATCTGTCTTTACCGGATTATCCGTGGCATAAACATCATTAACAGATGTATCGCCAGCAGCTTTTGCCATCGAATCATATTGTAGACGTTCATCAATACCGCCAGAAGTGAATCCGGCAGCTTGCCCAACGCGAGGTTGCCAATTGTTGTACGACCCGCCAGTTATGACATAGTGAAACGCTTTAAGAAGCCAAATCCCAGGCCCACCGCCAGGAGTGGGAAGCTGAAGTGTGGTTTCTTCACTTGTTCCTACATTTAGGTGCGACCCTGAAATTCGGAAAAAGACCCGATCTGAAGTAGACATGACAACCTCCTATCCAAGAATCAGATAAGAGAAGGTACGCTCAGCAGATGTAGTGTCATTAATTTCAATCGTGAGGTTTCCGCCCGAAATCACCGCTTGAATGACATAACGGTCATTAGTACCGTCCTTCTCGTTACAAGTAGCAAGAACTGGACGACCGTTAAATGCGGCTCCGACAGCCACAGTTCCAGATACCGCGCCACTTGCGATAACCATTGTCCCGCCGACTAAACCGGAAAAAGCACTCGGGTTCAGGAGAATCGCACCTGTTGAAGCGTGGACCTCAACAACGTGCCCGATTTTAATGTGAGGTTTATTTGCTGCGGGCGAAAGCGTGTAAGCGCCCTCAGTGTCTGACAAGTAAACCGGTTGCCCGACTGCCGAAGCACCTGAAGTATCAATATCAGTGATCAGTTTCCAGGGAACGGCGCAAGCGACGGTTTTTCCAGAAGCTACAGCAAAATCAGCAACCCAAAGAGTACCGCCAATTTCCGTAAAGTTATCAACGTCAGCTTGGTTGACTGTCATGTGGGCACCGGAAATTCCAGTTGCCATGATCAGATCATTTGCAGCAAGGTCTTCTGACGCCTTAACTTTTACTGCTGCTGAACGTTGCTTATCGACACACGGAAGGACTTGACGCTGCTTAATGCGAGCCATTTTCTCACCTCATAGTAATTTTTCAGCCCCGCCCAGGATGAGTAGGGTATCAAAGGTATTTCTATACTATCAGATTATTCGTCAGAAACAAGTCCAGCTTTCTTTTCTGAGATTTTTGCAGCCTCAGAAATCCTTTTAGAAAGCCGTCTATGTTCATCGAAAACATTGTAGTTATACTGTTTCAGTAGTCGAGTTTGGTTTAGCGCAAACCATTTCATCTGTTCTGCTAGACCATCGCCTACGCCTGGGTTTCTATATTTCCAGTCATTAATCGCTCTTGGGCCTGACACTGAAAGTACAGGTAGAATGTTCAATAGGGCAGAAGACAACTGAGAAGTGTAATGGCGCCCGCGCTCGTCAACTCCCACCTCTGCCCCGAGTTTGCCCAGCATTTCAGCTTTAGTTGGGTTCACATAAACAGGGGCACCAATCGAAATGCCTGTTCCATGTTGAATCCCTAAAACAGATTCAAACAATTCTCGATGGCCTGGGTACATCATTCCCGACAAACCTTCAGCCGATTTATAGAATAAGTCTCTAGCCGCTGCGTCTTCACCTTTTGCAGCCAGATAAGCAGCAGCCGGTAAAAGAGAAAGTTGAAAGCCCATGTTCATAATATCTAAAAGACCATTGGGAGTTCCGACCGATGCCCAATGGGTGTGCCTAAGTTTATCTCCGTACAGTTCTAGGCTCGCTTCCATATCTCCGCGATCGTAGTTTCGAATTCCCAACATCGGATAAAGTCCTTGCTTCATCCAATGTGGGTATAGTGCCCGAGCAGCCGCATTGATGTAGCCTTCCTCTTGCTGAATCTCTTCCATTGAACGAGATTCGGTAAGCTTAGGAAGTATCTCTCTCTGCATACGGTGCATTACTCGCAACCGATTAAAGGCAGTTTTTCCAGTGCCCGCTGCTGTTAGGCCCTCTAAAGCAGGTTTAGTCAGGGGATCTATAATACCTCTACTCAATTGAGAAGCTGTAAGACGGCCCCAACGAATGAAGGGAAGCGCCCGAAGAGAATATAGAAGTTCCGCTTCGGACATTCCATGTCGCCAATCATACAGAGCCTGTCGAGTTAAACGGGTTGCTTCATCAAGACTTCGACCATCATTTAAGTGGAGTAGCCAAGTGCCCGATCGTTGGCGTTGTTGAGTTGTTTGTATCCAATTTTCAATCCCTCTTTGCCACCAAGCAAAACCGATCGCTTCATCAGCGCCTTCTGCTTTGATTCGTTTGAAGAATGGGTCTTCATTAACGAGTTTTTGAGCGAGATCGATAACCTCTACGGATGCGCGAGTATCTAAAATACCATCCATAACGGCACGTTTTCGTAAGAAATCGTAACTGACTAGGGGGCCATCTTTGCCGATTCTCAGTGCCCCAGGGCGTGATCGCCAAAAGTCATCGATATGGGGGTTCATTACAGTTTCGAGTAATGAGCGTAGCGGTGGCTTTCCTTTGATGGCTTTTGATGCACGGTTTTGTAGGTACGGCCCAAGGTGAGGAATAGATGTTGCGACATTCTGGAACAAGACTCTGTTCGCAAAACCTATATCGACAGTAAACATATTTTGGAACCAGTCGCCTGCATGGTCTAGCCAGGGACGGCCCGCATTAGGAATACCATACCCACTCACAGCGTCAGTTCTCCAGACGGCTAGGTATTTTAAGAAAAGCTTTTTCAATATTTCAAAATCTAAGTCTCTTACTCTGGGTGGAGCCGCAGCCAAAGATTTGATGTACTTATCTAGACCTTTTTCTAGGTTCGTTCTAGCTAAATTCAGGGCGAATGTCGCTTCCCCGCTTGGGTCTGTTCCATATTGGATGATTTGCTTTGACGCTGTTTGTGCTTCGCTCAAACCTAGAGCGGCTTTTCGACTAACTTGAGTCTCATTCTCTAAGAATGAAACGCCCATCGCATAAATTGTATCAAACGCTTTCTCTGCGTCTTTTACATTAGTGTATTCGCCCGAAAGGACTTTATTTACATCATTCGCTTCATCGGCTGAAAGTAGTCCACCTGTAGTTTTTCTAGCTAAAATAGACAACTCATCGTAGGTTGATGCGACGAGAAAAGATCGAGCGGCAAAAGCATGTACGCGGCCTGAACGGGGATCAACACTTAGGTTTGCTCCAACGTCCTCACCTTTTTTTGGCGGCAACCGGCCTTCTTGAACGTATTTAGTCGTAGAATTACGTTGAAGCTGCATAAACTCTTCGGCGGTTGAAGCTTTCTTCAAATTCTTAATAGCTTCGCCGTATAGTTTAGAGGCCGTACCTTCAGAAACGGCTTTGCCGAAAGGGAGCCAAATACGGGATAGGCCGAGCAGAGCAGGGTTGTTTATTTCTGAGGCAAAATCTACCTTTTCGCTTTTATTGTATTTAAGCCTGGGAGTGTCATTCAGGATTGACCGTTTGGCTCTTTGAAAAATGGTCAGCGGTCCTACGTTTATGACGCTGCTTCTGCTGTTGGGCAGGAGAATTCGAGCGGTAGTATCCAAATATCTGTATGTCGCCTGGGCAACTGCGTTTTTACCTCTGCCCGCTTGACGCAATACCAATTCATATTCTTCCCAGCCCGCTTCAAGGATATTGTCTCCTGCCCGAACAAGGTCTTGAATCTCTTTTCCAGCGGTACCTAGTTGCCGAAGCCAAGGGTCGAAAGTACGCAAAACCCTGCGAACAATGTCGGCAGAAACTTTGATGATGCCTTTCTTGTTAAGCGGGGTATAGGCGTTTGCGTCAGCGAGAATAGCTGCAAGTTTTTCAGTTTTGTACTTTGGATCTAAAACCTTTTCAGCTTTAGCTAAGACTTCTGCAAGATCGATTTGAAGGCGTTTAGCTTCGTCAATCGTTATTCCGATTGGGCGTTCAGCTTCAATAGCCCGAGCAAGGAGTTTACCGTCTTCACCTGTTCTCGTTAGGATATGCGCTACGGCTGTTTGCCCAAATGCTGCTTCCAACTTGGGCCGAAGCCCGCGTCCATCTAACAAAATACGAGTTGAATGGGCTTGGAGTTGTGCAGCTAAATCACCAGCGTCAAGACTTTTCAATTTAGATGCGCTGATGGAATTAGAGGCGCCCATCGGCATACCAGATGCCCGAAGAAGGTCGGCAAGTTTTTTTGTTTCAGGTGCAGTAGCTAACGCTAAATCATTTCGGACTGCGTATTCGATTAACGCTTGGATATTAGAGATTGCTGTCGGAGATTTAGATGCGGCTTCTGGAGCGTCAACTTTAGTTACAGTAAGTACACCGGGATTATTGGTAGAAACTTCTGCTGAAATCTTAAAGGCATCATCGTTTGCGTATTCGATATTAACGACACGGCTTTTTTTGCCTGTGGCTTCTGTCACCTTAATCGTAGCTGGATCGTATACATGATCACTTTCGCTGATTGCCCGAGTGAAAATGCTAGTGGCTTCTCCACTACGGGCGCCGAGTACGCCTGTCTTTGACCAAATCAAGCCTCGGTCTTTCGTTCCGCTTCGTAGGAATTCAGCAGAATCACGCAATTCTTTCGAGAATTCTACCGCGTTTTTTCTCCACTGATTCGCAAGGACAGACCTGGCTAATTTACGCTCACTTTCTACAAACTTACCTACGGTACTTTCCGCTGCCCGAATGATTTGCTGAGATTCAGCGGGCGCTTTGAGCCCTTTAAGGGTTCTTCGAAGTTCCTTTCCAGCCTTGGGGTGGACAGCGACAAGGCGCCTCGACGCCCTACCTAGGTTGTTTTGGGCGTTAGATAGTTGAACCCCATGTCGGAGAAGTAAACCTCTAAGTCGCTTTTCTTGTGCCCTCATTTCTTTAAGAACATCATTCCCTAAGAATTTCTCTCGGTTCTTTCCGGCCTTATTCGCAGTGGCTTTGATCCTTTTTCTGGTAGCTATATCCCACGCTTTTTGCTCGGGAGAGATATTTTTCCTTAGCTTACGGACCTCGGCATGGGCTTTCTTTAATTTATCTTTTGCCTCTACTGAAGCATCGAGATTCTTAGCCTCTAGAGCCTCGTCGAGTTGTCTCTTTATTTGGCCGACAAAGTTTTTAGCTTCCCAAAATTCTCTTAACTCTTCGCTTTTATTGAGAGTTTTTTGAATATCGACAGCAAGGTCACTGCTCTCTTTTATTACACTTAAATGGTTAATCTTAGCTGCCTCTTGAGCCTTGATTTCACCTACCAACGTCTGAATAGTTTCAGCTATATTCTTATTGGTAGCTTGGGCGAGTCCCAAGACTTGAATTCGTTTATCGACGATTTTTAAGACATCATCGACAATATCTGGATTTTCAACGGCCTTACTGACCAACGCTTTGAGGTCGTCAATTTCAGCGCCTGCAAGATTTTCCTTCAAAGATTCGGTAGCTTTCGTAGCCGCTTCTTCGCGGGCAGTAAGCCTACTCGCATCTTCATCGATTTTTGTTATTGTTCTGCCCAGGGATAGGCGAATCTTTGTAATAGCTGCGCTTACGCCGCTAACCTTTTCCATTTCGTTTAGTGCTTGGGCAAGGTTAGCATCAGGGTTTTGGGCGTATTCTTCTAAGGTATTAGCAGCTTTTGTGATCTGCTTCGCTTCATAGTGTCTTACACCTTTAACTGTTCCTTTAGCGCCTAAAATTAGGGCCGCAGTGAATCCGTCAGGCTCAATCATATAAGCGGCCATAGGCATCGCCATCGCGCCTAATGACATCAGCTTAAAATTCCCGTTCTCATCGATGAAAGTCGTCGCGTTCTTATAGACTTCTTGCTGCCGTTTTTCGTCGGCGCCTAGGGCCTTAGCCACAGATTTTGCAGCTAACCCTTGTGCGATCATGCCTTCTTCTAAAAAATTAGAGTGCTCCGTATACGCTCGAACCTCATCTTCTGGGGTGATTCCCAAGCGATCTGCAACTCCAGTGCCGGGAACACCGAGAGCGTAAAAAGCTGAAAGGATCGCGTCTATCGGACCTTCGGGTGGGTACCCAAGTTTTTCTCTCTGCTCCCTCATCAGTTTTAGTTTAGGAGCGGTCCAATCTAAAGGGCTGACGACACGAAACCAGTAATCGATAGGCCCTTCTTCAGCTAAACTTTTAGCCGTAGGGGACATGGCATCCCATATACCATCACCGGGAGCCCTGTTTTCAACAAATGTTTTTAGATTATGGAAAGACTCTTTGCTTCTTTTCTTGATGTCAGCTTCGGTAATCTGGGGGTCAGTAAATGCCGTATTGTGGGCTCGAAGCGCGTGGGCTTGAATCTCATAAGCCGCTTGGTCTTTAGCCTCTTGAATGATGCCCTTAACGACTTTTGGGTCGCCCCGTTTTAGGTCGATTCCCTGGTCTTGGGCCAACTTCTTTGCCCAGGAATGGGTAAGAGCGTTGTAGATTTTAGGGACATTAATAGAAAGTTTACCCGTTCTTAGGTTCCGATTTAGGTGGACTCGAACAGTCTTATCTGGCCCAAGAGGTTTGGAAGCCAAGATCGCATGGTCAACAAAATCGGAGAGACTTTGCGGATCTAAAGCCTCTGCCTCTGGATAGGCTTCACGCGCAGACTCTAGAAGAGTGGTAGCCGCTTCAATCCGGTCTGTAGCAAGCGGAGATAACGCCCCTTTCTCTAATCGATCTATCATCATCTTAGAGAATTTAGGATTAGCGACCATGTTCTTCGCTATGGCGATGATCTTTTCGCGTTCACCCGGCTCAAAAGATGTATTGTCTTGGGCAGTAAGACGGATTCTTTTCGCAGCTTTTGGGCTTACGTTTCGAGCAAAAGTCGGAGGAATGTGGTCATAGTCTTCGGACTTTTTTTTAGGTTCCTTTACATCTTCTGGATCTTCCACCGAAATGCGAGTTTCAATCTCTTGAAGATCGGACTCAAAATCGTACAATGCTTCGGGTTCTTCGGCCCTAGGGGGTCGAATCTGTCCTTGTCCAACCTTTTTTGCAGCAGACTCTGCAAGCTTACCAATGTTAGCTGAGAAGTCTTCTGAGTATGGCTCTTGCGGATTCGCAAGAGATTCTTGGGTCAAGACTGGAGGCATTATCCTACCGCTGACCCTGCGCCCATAAGCTGATCGAGAATGGCTTGGCTTCTACCTTTTGCTCGTTGATCAATAGACACTTGTGGTTGACCGCCCTCTGTGTCACCACTCACTAAACGAGAAGCCGAAGAAACGGGAGCCGAAGTATTAGTAGCTACAAGAGTTTCAGACTGTTCAGGCTGATCGCTTTCCGCAGAAACTTGAGCGCCTTCTCCAACTTTAATGTCTTTATCCTGAAACATAGTCTTATCGGGATCGATACCAGCGTCTTCTCGCGCTTCTCGACCAGTTTGGCGGATACTTTGTCCATATTCGCTATCTTCTCCCCGCCCCTCGGCACTTACGCGCAAAGCTTCTCGCTGCTTTTTCGTAGTACCAAATGTTTTAGCCAAAGGATTCAAGTCACTTTCATTCTCTAAGTTACGAGACATTCTAGAGGCAGCGGCTTGTCGACGTAATAGTGGCCTAGATTCATCAAACAACTGCCGAACAGCGTCGTCTTCTTGTCCCGCATTAAAGCCGCGAAGATCCATGTAGTCTTTGAACATTGGATTAGCGACGATTTGAGCGCGGGCGTATTGCCATTCATCCGTAAAACTGGGGTCTGCCAGCTTATCCATGAGTTCATCTAGCTGCTTTATTTGATCCTCAAATGCCTGCGTTTTATCAGAAGGTACACCTTCTGGACCGTGGACCTCTGTTTTAAGAGTCTGAAATATCTGTTTGAATTTCTCGGCACCGTGGTTTGCGACACCGAGTTTCTTCATTTCATTCCCGATTTCAGTATCGAGTTCTGAATGTTCTTTTTCTAGGTCCAATCGCTGTTGAAGATTCGCCGCTTGCTCTTCACTTAATCTTTCAGTGGAAGTAAGGATAGATGCGTCAGTGGGGTCAGTTAAAGTCCCGGCTTTTTGCTGTTCCCTCAACCCAGCGATTTGCCCAGAAATAGACGGTAAACCCCTTTCAACGTGCATTTTATCTAATTGGGCAAGAATAGCCTCTTCATTACCCGGCTGTAGATCGAGTAGTTTTGACATTTCTTGATTTAGAAATTCACTCATATTAGATGCAGTAGTCTTTGTTTCTATTTCGCGGACCGCATCTACTCCCGAAAATTGGGGCACTGTCGCATTTGCTCCGGTGCTGAGTGTCAGAGACTGTTGATAAGACCTCAACGCTTGTTGAGTCTTATCGTCTAACCTTTCTAGGCTGTACCGATCATCTAAATCATCACGCTGTTTATCTACTTCGTTCCGGCGTTTAGCGAGTTCAGCTAACACTTTTCCTTGTGCGCCTATTCGGGCTGCGCCTACCGTGGCATTTCGTGATTGAATATCAGAGAAAATGTTCCTAGCAATCTCAGCTAACTTGTACGGATCATCAGACGCTTGGACTTGAGCCATGTGGCCCGCTAGCTTTTCTTTCAGCTTTGCAATCTCTACTTGAGCAGCAACATTACTTGAAGTTTTTAGTGCGACTGGCCCAGGCATCTTAGGGACAGGGCGCATCGAAAAAATCTCTTCTACGCGTCTAGCACGTTGGCGATCTTTAAAAGCTGTTCTAGCCTGCTGTGTTTCCGGCAAAAGCCCAGCAATTGTGGGGTCGATTTTATCATCCCTACGCTCAGAACGGCGCTTGATTCGCTCTACCAAAGCCTTTTGTCTTTCTTCTTTTGTCGCCATGATTCACCTAATTATGCAAAAGCTTTGGAAGCGCCTGCATCTGCCATAGAACTGACAGCGGCTGTTCCCATTTGTTGTATGGCGCCTGAACTAGTATCAACGCCGCCGAGAGCCGCTTGTGCCTGTTGACCTTTACGTGTTCTAGCTAAGTCCGCAGACATTCCGAGAAGTGCCAACCTCTGTTGCTCTCTCTGTCTAGCGGCTTCTTCTGCCATTCCAGTTTCTTGAGTAGCAATATCGGCAATCGCTTCGGTTCCAGTTTGCGCTAACTGCTGTTGAAGGGCTTGTGCCCGAGCGTCAAACGCTGCGCCAGGAACGCCCCCACCACCGCCAGCAGCAAGCAATTCTTGTTGAACGTCTCTTTGTTGAGCCTCTATCGCCGCTCCGATAGGCGTTGCGCCTCGGGCAATTCCGCGTTCGATCGAAGATGGATCTACTCCAGTAAGCATACTTGAAGCTTCTGCCGCTATTAGCTTTTCTGCTTCAGTTTCTTTCCCCACTTTCTTTGCGGCATCTTCAGCGATTTTCCTATTCTTCTTTGTTTTTACAGCGTCATTAGCTACAGCCGCCGCGCCCGCTGCCGCTATAGCAAGTGGGATAAGCCACAAAGCATTGATAAGGATTTCTGGATTAGTTTCTTGGAAAAACGAATCTAAAAAAACTAAAGTAAAAAGAACAAAACCGTGGATAAACTTTGGCGTAAACCCAAAAAGGAATTGAAACTCTTTCTTAGAAAACATTATTGATGGAAACATAGAATCACCCTTTTAGCATTATAGCGCATCATCGCTTGGATCACCGGTTCTAAGCCCGAGAGTATCTGGCCTCGGAGGACCGCCAACACCTAAATTAAGAGAAGTGACAGTAGGGTCAGCGTTGGGGAAATATAAATATTTAAAATTACGAGTTCGGACTCTAGCTAAGTTAGCCGTAGAAAAAATGCCGATACTAAATCGGTACCATGTGTTCGGAGAGCACGTAATAATGTGGTGGCCCGACCACATTCGGTGACGGCCAGTGTGGAGTGCGGTGTCCCCTTTTTCGTGATCAATGCCCCAGGGGAAGTAATGCCTATGGCCAATTTCTTTTACTGGATTGTTATTGACAGCCCCCATTAGGCTGAGGAACGCTCTATTTTGGCTATATTGAGGCCCTGTAAGAACGTAACTTAGACTGTCGGGGTCCACACCGCGATCAAGGTCTGACTCGTATCCTATCTGCCAAGTTAAAATCAGTGCCCCTTTGTGGGGGATATATACCTCAATTCCCGCACCTGGAATAGCTTCGACTCTTCTCCAATCGTCTACTTCTTTTAGCATATAGAGTGCTTGACTGTTGTTGTGGTAATCCTCAATGGTGTAGTCTGAGTTTAAAGTAGACCCGACCATTTTTCCTCGAAACAATGCGCCTCTTCTAATCGCATTTAGAGGAATCGATTCTCCTTTTGGCCCGTAATCAACATTTTCATGGTCAAGATGCCCATTTATATTTTCTAAGCTTTTTCCTGAAATCGTACTTGGATCATAGATGTTTTCATCGATCTTTTCCGGCTGAGTCAAAGCGGAGTCTGCGTGTTGAAAATCTTGTTTCATTGAGCCCCCTTAAAAGCAATAACACTGAGTTTATTTTTTTGAAACGCAAACTCCCTTCTGTCTGGAGAGTGCGCTCCTATGAAGTGTTTCATTGTACCGTTAGTGCCTGCAATAGCTTTAGCCCTAACCCCATAAATTCTCATTACTCTAATTTGAGTATCCGTAAAATCGGTGTACTCTTTTGCGATTCTTGCAGCCTCGGCTTGAGTTACTAGAGTGCGAATATTTACGGGCTGCGAGTGAGTCGGAACACTGTGAAACGATTTACTATCCCATTTAATATTATGTTTACTCGCTAAACCGCCGTGAATCGTGGCGCCTGCGTCGTGTAACCACCTTTCAGAATGCTTAATTGGAGCCCAAACACGATCCTCCATAGTAAGGGCGTCGTAGCCAAGCCAAATAGATAATTCGACTCCAACACCGTAGCCGCTTCCTGACATTAAAATCGAATCAAAAAGAATCATTACAGCAGCCGCACAAGCCGAAAGTCCGGTTCCAGTATCAAATCCTACCCCAATTCTGATCGGGTAACTGAGCCCAATACTTGCGGGAAAATGGAAGTTTCCTCTTGGTAAAGTACGGAGCCTTCCATCATCATCAGTAAATTCAGCCGCTCCACTATACACTGGTCCGGCATCCATTCCCATAGGCTGATCGGCTGATATAACAACCCCATTATCGAGGCTATCGAGAGTCTCTCCAAACGACCATCCTGGGCCTGTTATAGTGCCAGCCGACACTTCGGTCAATCCGTGAGCGCCCACACCGACTCCCCCATGAGCCTGATAATCAGAATATAGATCGCCTCTACTTGCATTAAAAAAGCTTTCTGCGCCGACTAAGCAACTTCCGTAATTAGGGATAGCCGTACCTGAGTCTATCCCAGTGTGGGTACCTTCCTGATCTAAATGCTGGTAATTGATAGACCCTTCAGCCATAGCGTCAGGGTATAGCCCTTGATCACTTTCTGACGGAACCGCTGTCCTATTTAAATCTTCTTCCATTTTGTCAAACATTGATTGGAGGAAGATTGTACTGAATAGATTCCCTTCTTTTATTGGGGTAAACCGAAGTTTCCTGGTACCCATAATTATCTCCTAAATTCTATTGCAGTAAGTTCTCCTGTTGGGACGTACCCTTCACAGGCATTTTCTTGGCGTAAGATTCTTGAGACAATCTCTAGGTTAAATTCTCCAGCACTTACGGGGATAATCGCATCTAAAGTTATTGGGCACGGCCCCATGAGGCCCATCGCAGAGAATTTATCATTATCGAATTCTCCAGATCCTGTAACGGTTTCCCATATAATTTCGCCATTTAGCCTAAGCCCAAACTGGAATCCGCCGAGTTTAGAGCCTCCATATCTATCGGTCAAAGCGGTGTCTTGGCCCCATTCTCGTATTGTAGTAACGCTTCCGGTATCAAAGCCAGCGCCTTTATTCATTTTAAACCTGCCCCACGAAAGACTTTCTTGGAACAAAGCAAAAGATGCGACAACCCACATTAAGCTAGCCTGGGCTGTCGCCTCTATTCGTTGAATTACTTGCCAACCAGTCTTCACTTCGATTGTAGGGCAATAATTTTTTTGGGCAGAACAATATGAATCGTAAGATGAATAAGCATCTTCTATTATCCCATAATCAAAAGACTCTGACGTTTTCGCGTCCGTTGCTCCGTCTAAAGATACTTGGGCTAAATTAGGAAAAACTTTATGCCTTGGACCGTAAGGTGGAATAGTCTCTTCTCTAAAAGAATTATTATCGAGAACATTGTCATCCCACTTGAATTTATAGGGGGAACGTTCTGCGACGTGCGTAGCCCCTATGTGATGCTCGCTATACCAAGACTTACTGTGGATTTTTACCGCAGAATCTTCACCAGTATTTGCTGGAATTTGCATATCTTTTTGGCAAATAGGAGAAGTCGCACTCCAATTGTGCTCATTTAGATTTCCAATTTCCGACGTAAACTCTTGAATATTTTCATTTACAGTCTCAACGTCGATGGGGGAGTTTCGACGTGTATTTCTTTTAGGGAATTTCCAAGCCATTATCCGCTCCTAGGCATACGAGAAGTGCTAGGCCGAGAAACTTCATCTATGGATAAGGCAACAAATTCTAAATCACAAGATGAAAAGAAAGTCTCTTTATAGACTCCATCTTGGCCTTGAACCTTTATTGTTTCTTTTTGAGGAATTCCTCTAATCTCTATTTTGAAGACTTCGCAAGAAGGTATATAAATATCTTTTTTTATCCAAAATGGCCGACGCTTCTGCCACTTTTCTTCGTCTTCATTTGTCACCGCACCCCAAGCGGGCGCAGGATCTTCGGGGGAGTCTAAATCTACCGTAAATGAACTTACTTCCTCATCTTTTCGCCAGTCTCTATAAACAGTAACTTTAACTTTTTCTGTAGTAGAAGTTTCTCGAAACCATAGTTTTAACGTTAGCGGAGTTTTACGTTTAGTTTCTCCGATTCCAAGCCATGAAGTTTCGAATATAGGTTCTCGAAATTTGGCCTTGGGATAGAAATGGCGACTCTCTCTATCTAAAACCCATACTCCCCAATAGCCAGGAGGCTCGTCAGCAGAGGTCGCGCTGTTAGCGAGAGTTTCATCAGAATTAGAATATGCCCCACCTGAGTCTAGGTAGTCGCTTTCTTCGCCTAAAGAAGAATCTATAATCTTTTGTGGAAACTCCCCTTCCACTTTTCCACAACCCAAAACATATTCTCTATGATCCGCTGTAGAACACAAAGCGATATAATTAGCGCCGGTTCTTATTTTCCAGCCATTCCCATCAAACACATATCCACGATTATTGTAAACATTATCATCAGTGGGTAACCAACAAATGTATTCTTCATTTGATGTGCTAACCGCAGCCGTTGCTTGTACTAAGCGGCTTTTATTAAATGTTTTTACTTCGTCTTGAATAGTGTCACTAACTAATTGAATCTGCTGCCCATCAAAAGCGTAAAATCCTTTATGCCCGAGCCAGATTACTACACCGCTAGACAATTGAGCGATGCTATCGGGAGCAACACACCCTACAGTTGTACTGATAGGGAAAGACCGAAAAGCAATTCCATCATCCGAAGGTGTGATCAAATATGTACTAGATTCGGTAAACGCAATTAAACCGCCCTCGACGCGCCAAAGGCCAGTAATAGCTTTGCCCGAAGGGTCTGGGTACAGGACAGCGTCTGATGCAAAGGTGCCCCATCGCCCAGGGAGAGAGTAGTAGATTGCGCCGGGATTCGCCCTAGTATTCCCTACAAATAATCTTCCTAGAGCAATCCTGCCGACTAGAAAATCTGGGACTGTTCGAATATCAAAAGACGGAGAAACTAACGCTGTATCAGAAATGTTATCGCAAAAACGGCTGCAAGAATTGTCTGGAATTGACGCGAATTGGGCGGAAGATACAATGTCGTAACTGGTTGAAGATCCGAGCCCAGTTGAGCCTGATGGGACTTCGTATAGTTTTACTGTCCCTGAGTTAGTCATATCTTTTGTGCGATATAACATTCGCCCGATAGTCCCTTTAGGGCCGGGTTCAATTGAATTCCAAATAAATTGATGACGAAGAGTGTTGCCGGGGCAAGGTCTAGGGATGCCTGAAGTGTAGTCCCATCGAGTAGAACGTTGATCCAATGTAACGACTTCACTACGATTTGAAATTGGTGATAGGTTACCGAAATAATCGATCCATTGAATTGCGCCTTGCCATGTACCATCCATAAGGGTCGGAGCGTTCATCGGATTAGCTGATGATTCAGTAGTATGCCCGCCCATAGCAGTATAGTAAGGCTTATCATCAACATCGGGCATAGTTGTAATAGTCCCGATTCGACCTACTCCCCATTTGTCGTGCCATGTAGGGACAGAAACAGCGCCGCCACTCGGCGTATCCATCTTAAAGCCCATATTCATGCTTTCGTACTGAATAGATTTGCCGGCTAGATTTGTTCTTGCAGAATTATTTGAGCCCTCGCCGGCTGTGTCGGGGCCTTCTATTGATGGACTGCCTGGAATCGATGAATAACCTAAAGGTAATATAACTTCCCCATCATAAAAATGAGGTCGAACGTCAGCATCGCCCTGGAAGATAATGACTACACCGTTAGGCGTTGCGACAAACTGAGTCGGAGCGCGAACACGAAAGTCATTAACTATATCAGCTTTGATTTGAGCCGCTGAATCTGTTGGACTGATTAAGGCTCGCCAACCTTTATTCCACCCTTCAAAAGTCCATAATTCATTTGCTACATGAAGAAGCAAAACCTCACGTTGACCTCGATTTAGGAGTCCGTGAAAGATTCCGTGCATGGTCCCATAGCGGTCCATCCCCAAAACACCGGTATCAGTGTCTTGGGGGCCAGGTGGTGCGGCTTCATATCGAGGTAAATACGGTGTAGGGCCTCGGATAGTCCGAAGTGTGCCTTCTACCGTTGTGCGAAAATTCTCAATAGCCGCAGCAACTTCCATCGGAGAAAGCAGCTTTCCCGATTCAATACGGGGGTATATAGGCCCGCGTTGAATCCGAGTACGGTCACTGACAGCCATCTACGCTCCAGCAGAAAGCAGAATATCTAACTCATCTGTTATCGGCGTAATCGATTCTTCGGGTTTAGAATCAATTTCAATTATAGACGGAACAGAATGTAGTTGGTACTTGTCTAACTTATTGAATTCGCTAGTAATCCTCTCATCACCAAAACGGACTGAAGAGAAAATAGCTGCCCATCGGCCTTGGGGAAGAACCTCAAGTGCGGTGACGGTAGCGAACGCCCAACGGTTTTCATAGATTTTTTGACGATAAATTGCACCTGGGATGGGGCACCCCTCGGGCAACTCAAACTTCTCATTAATGTCTAAACTCATTATCTCTCCTCGACTAAGAATCGGTATCCTCTCCGACTACGATCTCTTGCTCTCCCGAATTTCTTCTTGAAAAGACCAGAAGGCAAAGAGCCATATCGCTTAGTCAATGTAACAAGTTTTTCCCTGTAAAACTGACCAGCGAATGAAGCCATTTCGGGATTGCCCAGAGATTCATATACTAACATAAGTGCTTTCTGAATAAGAACATCAATCGCTTCAGGGGGGAGTCTGGGGACTGCTTGATCTGTATTCAATGGATGGGGCTTACGTAGGTAGCGTACATCTACATCGTAAGCCGCATCAGGCAGGGGGGAAAGTTGGATGCCTGAGTATCCATGAACATCACGGTAAGGCTCATCAAAATTTACAAGGTTACCGGCGAAATCAAAATCTTCCGTTGAGCCTTGGGTGAATCCAACGTAGAAAAACTCTTCTGGATTGCTCCCAATTGCGCGATCGTCATGGTCGAAGGACACTACTCGTCTTGCGTAGAATCTTTTCCAATAACCGGATTTACTTGTTTCGATCTTAGTGTCATCAAGATCAGGATAAAAACCGTAAGTAGCATCGATATTAGGCGTAGTTACTACAATTTTAATGCCCGTGTCTGCCTTAAATGATTGTATCTCATCACTAAGGGGGGATGGAGAACTTTCCCATTTCGGCCTGCGGTGCTTATCAGAATCAGATTCGTTGCCCGAAAGGACCGTGTTTCTCTTATCGTGAGATCCCCAGCAAATTGTATAGAAAAACTCAAATGTGCCCAAAGGTTGCTCAAAGTCATCTACCCAGGTTGCTTCAGTGCTTGTCCGGCTCACTTCAGGTTTTCCGGTAGGGGAAGGCATCTGGAAATAGTCAGTACGAAAAGCTTTTCTTGGAATCCCAGCAGCACTTGAACCTTGAATGTCGTCCCACCACTGCTCTTCCGCTTCATCAGCATAAATGAGATTAATGGGCTGACGGCGTGCATCATCCCACACTCTCATTGATCTAATTTCAATGGCGTCTGAAGGTAAGTAGTACGAATGAGTGTAGATTCTATACGATAAAGCTACGTTACCTGTAACTGTCAGATTCAATGGAGTATCTAACGATAGATAGTCTGTATGAGTATAGACGCCATCAACAGGGGTACTAACGGTATGCCAATAGCGGCGAATACGGCGACGATGTATTCGATCATCGGCATCCGTAATTTCAATCCATCGACCATCAATAGGGTGGGGAACACCTTTATCTGTATAGTCAGTTTCGTCATCCCAATCCCATTCAACTAGAGTTGAATAAGCTGAACTTAGACTTCCGGCTGTTGCCGCTGTAGATGTGTACTGGCGATACCAGACAATACCTGGAGTAGCTGTTTGGAGAGTACCGGAAACAGCACTTACAGGCTTTAAACCATGCGTATTTTTTAGAGAAGACGATTCTAGAGAAATCCCAGGCTCAGTACGGAAAGACGCCTTATCCTCAAAGAAAAGGAAAGGCGCTTCCAGTGCAAGCTGTTGATAACCACGATTAATGAATCGGTTTATCTTATTTACGAGATCGGAAGAGTTGTCGGGTTGCCAGTCAATCTGATCAAAGATTGCTTGCCGAATGTCGGCACGGTTCATTGTTCACGCCCCTCGGGGCCGATTGGCAACCCCTCCGATTTAGTTTAGCCGCAGTTGATGTATGCTGTTCCAGTGGCGTCACCAGCAATTCCAGCAGCGGTATGCCCAATAACGGCGACATTTTCTTGGTTAGCAGCATCGGCATAATCGATGGCTCTACCAACATTATCCGCGCCACCAGAGGTGAAGGCGGTGTCCAATGTCAGCGCGGCTGTGCCTGCCATGATTGTACCGACGCCCTTTTGCAAGATGAAGCCATAAGAGCCAGCAGCAATAGCGTGTTGAGCAACACCCAACACAAGCACCTTTGGCTGGTGAACATCGACAGGGGTAAGCAAACCGCCATACCAATCATGGGTAGTCGCGCTAGGATCACGATAAATAATGTTGCCCGCCGCAAAAGCAGCAGAGGCTTCATCATTAAAAACATAAACCCAAGTTTGGGGACCGGCGTTGTTTGTGACGCCGCCTGTACCGCTTTTGGTAGCAGGCAGAGTTACTTCATAGCCCAATGGGAATCGAGCAGTAGTATCGACTTGAGAAACAGTAGATGGAAAAGCGGTTCCGCTCATGGTTAGGCTCCTAAACTAAGCGATGTTACCACCGGTAACGGCGAAGTTAGCGGCGAGGAAATCACAGTACATACCCATGTAAAGCACATACTCGAATTGGTGAGCGTCCATGTCAGGACGGCGAAGAGGACCACGGACTGAGAAATCACCCTTGGTTTCCATCTTGTCGTCGCTGCCCAAGGTGTATGTGTGCCAAGTCGAAGACTTGAGGCCGTAGATCACACCGTTTTGAGCATTGGTTGTTGTGAAGACGGATGCAGATGGGTCGAGGAATTCTTCGATATACATCGTAGCCTTCAAGAACTTAACGCCTTGAGTGACATCATCGACACCGGCTTCGCCCTTGACAGCTTCTTCCACAATGATCCGATCTTCGAGAAGATCAATGTAGTTAGAGAAAGAAGTTTCGTCTGCCAGAAGAATATCAACTGGACCGAGCATCTTACCCTTACGAGAAGCGCGGAAGTATTCCTTACGAAGAGTTGAGATACCGTCAGAAGCCATCGAAGTGATGTTTCCGTATCCGTTCTTCCATCCGGTTGTTCCGCCTGTAGTGGCGCCTTCTTTGGCAAGACCGAATACTGTATCGTCTTGAGTAGAGTTAAACTCAAAAGCGCCAGTGCGGGCATCGCCTTGTGGACTGTAGGTTGTATCACCGTTGAACGTAAGGAATCCGCCAACACCGGAACCGTTTCCGTTCACAAGTTGCTTGGCGATACGTTGGTGAAAATCCATCAAAGCAGCTTCAGGGTACTGCTTGATGAGGTGTTCCACATCTGCGGGGCCGGTTGCTTCTGCCATATCCTTGTCGGGGACAAGGAAAGAGTAAACAAGACGAGAGGCGTAAGTGTTACCCTTCGCTGTAATGTCGGCGCGAGTAGCTGCAAGGCGCTCACCACCGTCTACAATTTGGGTCACATCACCAGGGCCTCCGGTGATGACACGGAATTCTTTGTACGGACCGCGAAGGCGGCTTCGTTCAATGTTTCCGTTTTTAACAATCTTACTCAGGACAGGGGACCACGTTTCAAAAAGGTTTTGATAACGCGGAGCGAGTTCCTGAAGTGCATCATTCAATACTTCGGCAGAAATGGCCATAGGGAATACTCCGGTAAAGGACTAGTAGCGGAAATAGATTACCCGGTGCGGCGCTTAAAGGCACGCGCAACTGCGAGTTTACGAGCATCGTGAATCCCGAAAGCTTTGTCAGAAACTGACTTTTCGGCACTCTCAGGGACATTAGCCGTTTCTGTAGCACCGGCTGTCATTTGTGCGCTAGCCCGAGGTTGGACGGATTTTGTCTCTGAAACTTTAGAGTCTGCCTTAGCCAGCCTAACAGCGTAGTGAGGGGGGACGTTTTGCGCCATATAAGACAGCGTTGTCTGGACATATGCTGGATTATTACTGCGAACAAAATCTACGGCAATCTCTGGATCAATTCCATCATTGATGAATTGGAGAAACTTTTCTCGGCTTTCATCATTATCTATCACATCAGCATTCTTTTGCTGAAAATCCCGAGCCCATTGTTCAGCTTCTGCTTTCTCTTTAGCATTGATCTGATCAATGCGGCCTCGGTATTCATTGATACTTTCTTCAAACTTAGACTTTTGATCTGCCCAAGATTGTTTATCTTTTTCGTATTGAGCCAACTGCTGTTCAGCTTTGTTGTATTTCTCTCGGAAATCCTTTCCAATATCTTCCCCTTCAAGAAGGGCTTGATACAACTCACGATCCTGTTCAAGAGAATTACGGATGCTATCCAATTCTTTATTTAGATGCCCACTGAGGCCCTCATGCACTGGACGGTATGGATCTGGAAGCGTTTCAACTTGACCATCCCAAGCACTAAAATCGAATTCAGGCAGACGATATTCCGGTTCTGCTGAAGATTCTGTTTCAGCGAAAGATTCTTCGGATACCGATGCGGTTTCCGAAGTATCACTGATTTCTTCGGAAGAAGTTTCTTCGGATACCGATTCGACCCCTTCTGTGGATTCCATAGATTCATCACTCATGCAGTTCCTCCCATAGCATTTTCAACTGCTTTACTTCGAGCGTCTGACATAGACACCTCTCCTTCTTGTGGCTCTTCGTCCACTGGAGGTTCTTCCATACCTCCAATACGAACAATCTCAAAACCTTGTGCCCGCAACTCATTCATAACAGATGCGGGATCGGAAACGCCAGAGGCCAAAACTGTGCCCAGGGCTGCTTCTGCATCATTATCGGACGGGGCAGAACCTTCGGCATCCATAAGAGCGGCTTCCGCCCTCATGTCTTCTGAATCTACTTCTGGCAAACCTTCAGCCCCTGACGCCCCCGGTCCGAGTTCGGCTTCTTCTACTTCAAGTTTTGCCAATTCCTCATTAATTTGATTCATCAAATCTTCAGAGGTCATCTGTTGGTAAGCGGCGGGATTTTCAGCGGGCATTTTTTGCTCCTGTATCTAAAGTAATTTTTGTAGCTTTATCTTTTATCTCAAGCTTCTTTTCTTTTTGGAAATTATTCCAATCTTTATAGCCCTGCTTCTGGACGCGCTGTTCCCTACGTTCATGTAGACGTTCGCGCTTATTCTGCCAATAAGCGCTACTACGATCAACGAATCTACAGTTAGGGTTATCTTTAAGATATTGGCGAGCCTCAGAATTAGATTCTGCTTTGAGGCCCGCTGAGTTGATTACCAGTGGATTAGAGAAAATGATTCCCGCAGTAGCAAACATTGTGGGGAGTTTCTTCCCAACAGCATCGCAATCGGGGCATGGATAATCTTCACCATCCGTAGCCCGAGGTGCTAAAACATCATCCACTACCCCGCAGTTAGGGCACTCTATCTTATACAAGGGCATCTAGATACCTACCTTGTCAGGGATATGCCCAATATCGAGTGGTTTCTTTCTTTCTCTCTGCCGCCGTTCCTGCCGCTGTTTCTTCTGCTGTTCTTTTGCAGCATCATTCGTCTCGCTTATCGGCACATATTCAGTCAACGCCTCTCTACCGTCACCATCATCAATTCCGAATTTTTCTGCAATCGGTTTCCAGAAACGGTCAGATCCCGCTTCTAAAAGCATACCGGGACGGTGACCTGCTGGAGCACCAATGATTTTGATGTCTTTATTTGGCATAACAGCATATGCCCAACCACCATCGCCTTCGATTGTGCGGACAGCGCCTTCTGGAACCGGAATCCTTTTCGGCGCCATCGCTCTAGCTACGGCATCTTTACGTGCTTCGGGAGTAGACATGGCAACACTATCTACCGCCATTCCTGTCTCATCGGGACTAACTATGGATTGCCGTACATCGCCTGCCCCTTCTTGCATAGATTCTCCGAGATTTTCTTCCGGCTTATCGGGGGTAGTTGGAGATTTACGCAAATCTGGTTTATCTTCGCTCATGTCCTGCTCAGACTCACCGTATTGATCATCGTCATCAACTGGAGATTCTCTTAGATCAGGGGAAGGTGATTTCGGGGCTAACGCGTTCTTCGCAGCCTCTGAACGCGCTTCGGCCATTGATTTAGGCTTCTCATCTGGATCAACCTCAGATTCACCTAGTTCATCAGAATCGTCAACATCGACTTTGGACTCTCTCAAGTCACCTCCTGGCTCATCAGGGAAAACTTTAGATTCGCCAAGATTGGGTTCAGGCGGAACAATTCCACTTCCAGCCATCATTCGTTCTGCTGCTTCTTTCTCTTCCCTCTCTTCCAATTCACCTGCCGAAGGGAGGCGCCGACCCTTTTTCATAAACTCTGGCCGAACGGGGTCGGGGTCCGCAACTGATACCATTCCGCTTCCGGCCATCATTTGTTTTTCTTCTTCCGCTTCCAATTCACCGGCAGATGGGAGACGGCGACCTTCAACGATGTATTCAGGCGTACCGATTCGGCGTCCTGGCTTTTTGTTAGCCATGTCTGCGGCAAATCTAGTTTGCTGCTGCATTCGAGAAAGCGACCCCAAAGACTCATTAATTTGTTGAGCGTATGATCGATCAGCCTCGCTCGCTGTTTCAGGGGATTGGACGATGCGGCGATACCTATTCGATGCAGTAAGATTCAAAAATCGGCCACGAAGTTCCGTAATAAGCGAATTGAGATTAGAAACTTCATTTATGTTTCCTGCTCTAAACGCTTTTTCCAATCTATTCTGGAGGTCAATAATAGTGTTATCTGTGGTCGCCATTTTTATTTCCTTTTCGGTGCTGGGTCACCGGGGCCACCAGCCGCCCCGGTTGGAAGAACTACGCGAGGACCGGTTGAAGCGATCGGTCCCCCAGGTGTACTTGTATCACGAATATCTCGTTGATTTACTTGTGGAAGCTGTTTTTGGGGTTCCCCACCACCTTCCATACCCATTTGCGCCATCATAGCCTGCTGTTCCATCGCCTTTTCTTCCTCTGAAATCATTAAATCAGGATCAAGATTCAAAAGGTCAATGACTGTACCGACCAATCGGCGCTTATCAATATCAGCCGACGCCGATAGAAGATCCAAAACTTGAGAAAGGTTTCTCAATTGGATGGTTCGACTGTTCTCTGTTGGGGAGTATGGGATAACATCGTAATCAAAATCTAGCGGATCTTCTAAGAGTGTTCCGTCATGAACAGACCCTGGATCGCGAGCACCAAATGTACGGCGAGAAACCATCATAGCTTCTTGACGGCCCGTAAGTCGAACAGGAATTTGGCTACCCGGTTCAAGGAATTCTTCGTATAAACCGACAGTAATCTCTGCCATCCATTGAATAACATCTTGGATTGCCTGTAAACGACGACCGTTACGTGTCCGTACAGCCGTTTCCGCTAATGCAACTTCAGTAGCGACATCGGCTACGCCGACTACGCCGCGCTGAAATTGAGGTAGCCCAAGGGTGAATTCAATGTTTTTAGTGATCCGCTCGCGCATCGTATTGAAGCTAGGAGACAAAGCTGTAGTGGGAGTGTTCGCGATAATGTCGCCAATACCAATGCCCGGTTTGGCATGAATGGCTACAGCATCCCCTGGACTTGTAGCCTCAAGGAGATCCTTGATAAATGCCCCAGGGTTATCTACGAGTCCCGACTGAAATAACGTGACCGGAATAGATGATTGGGCGTGCCTCAACTCTAGAGTGTCCAACTCATTGAGCATTTGCTGTTGCCGATCAATCAATTGAATATCGGAAATGCCTTCAAGACTTTGCATGTTATCGTTGAAGGTAAGCAAACGATAGTTATTGCGTACAAACCGATATGGAAGTTTATCTTGGAATAGCGGTTCTTCTTCGTCTGCTAGGTAATGGTAATACTTATTACCTACGAAATCGTAAACCTCATAGACAGTGATCCAATCAAAAGCTTCAGAACTAATGTCCCGACTTTTCTTAAGAGCGGGCTTTAGCCAACGTGGGTAACTACCAAATTGAGCCCGCTTAACGACATCGCTATCATACCGGCGCTTGCCCCGAGGCTTATTAGGGTCGCGGGGAGCCTTGGCCCTACGCTTAAACTCTTCCCGAGTAATAGTGGTGACTTCGATTAGATACCGAATATCTTCCCAACGTTCAGCCGAAAGATCAAAGAAAACGAATCTAGGATCTAGGATACGAAACTCAGTCCGTTTTCTGGAGAACCTCCAGACGCCTTTCATGATCGCTCGACCATACACAGAAGCATAGGTCGAAAGCCGCCAAAGCAATTGGGCAGCACGTACTCGCTTTAGAGTATCATTAACAAGGGCTTCTCGATACTTCGCAAAATCAGTACGAAGATCGTTACGGGCGTTTACCGTGACTTGTGGATTCGGGGGGACAATTGAACTGACCATCGAATCGACGAATGAATAGGGATAATTAGTTTCAACAGCAACGTCCGAGTCGTCAAACCCACTTTGGAGGTCGCGGTTTTCTCCCCAATACTCAGACCGATAGTACCGCAGATAGCGATCCCACTTTTTACGCTCTTCTGCTGATCGTGTTTTGTGGACACTAATCAAATCCCGAATTTGTTTTCCTTTAAGTCCCACCTATTCTTCCTCTCTCATATTTATCTCTACTTCCTGCAAAGCTTCCGCAGGAATAGAAAACTGAAGGACTCTCCCTCCTTCAGACTCTACGTGCTGTTGCGTAATGGGAATACCCGACTGCGCTAATCTTGCATAGACTTTGATGGCATCCGGTGTTGGAGCAAGGTCGCTCTTAAATCCGAGCCCATTGTCTTTCGCATACTGGAGTGCCTGTAGATAGAGTTGCGTCCCAATTCCCTGTCCACGCATTTCTTCCGGCAATTCGATAGACCGGACGCCGATGTTCTCAGCATCCTCTTCAAAGGTGAGGCCAATAGAATAATCCGTCTGTTCAAGGCGATCTCTCATTTGCTTAGACGTGATGTGAGAAAACTCACCATCATTTTCGACTTTCCAGTCAGTTTGAGGCCCCGCATGGCGAGCGATGGCATGGCAAACTGCCGACCTTCGAGCGACGATGTGGGGTATGTGAGGCACTACTTACCCAAACCTTGCGACATTTGTAGCTTCTGACTGCCCTGTTTTGCGGATTGAGTCATTGAAGCTGTATCTGGCCCGCTCGGTTGTTTGGCTTGAGGTTTTTTGGGCCTTTGCGGACCGCGCATCGCTCCAGAAAGACTAGAGCCAAACATTTGACTGGAAGGTTGAGCGCCAAACATTCCCCCAGGTCGTCTCTTATTCATCGCCCTTTTTATAGCTGCGGTTCGCGCCTCTTTAAGATTAGACCCATAAAACATTAGAAACTCCTATTTCCATTTTGGTCCTTTTCTATACCACGTTTTTCGTTTTTTGTGTACGCCGCTTTGACGCGCTTTATCCTGACTAACAGATGTTTGATACGCATCCCAACTATCCCACGTAGGGAATAGTACAAGGTTATCATCTTTAGTCTCACTTTCAAAGACGGGTTTACTTCGACGGGGAAGGGCGCGAGCCCCAACAACCGCCATGATCAAAGCAGAGACTTTATCCCAGTGATGTCGGTCCCGCCGTCGCCTACTCGCAGAACCACGAGCCAATTCAGCATTTGCGTTTTCTTCGATTCGTTTATCGTTTTTATAGCTAAGAAGTTGTTCCACAGTATTCGCATCGTGGAGCACAAGGTCATCGAGAAGCGAATCCGTCAACCAACCCATTGTCTGATCAATAGATTTTGACGTTGTAGTAAAGCCTGGACGTTTTAGTTTTTCATAGAAAAGGTTTGAGTAGCCCCAATCGCGGAGAAGAGCGAGAATAGACTGCCCAACGCCATTAGACTCAACTACGATAAGCGCATTGTTATACTTCTTCGCCGCTTTTGAGATTGCTTTGGTGAATAGAAGCGGATCAGAATGATCAGCGTATGTCGCTACTTGAGTCCATTCCCCGTCATAGACTTTTAGGATCTGAAACGATGCGTGATCTCGCGCAGCATGGCCACAAGGGTCAACACCCATGACGTATCGAGCATCAGCCTCGGGCTGTTCATACTCCATATATGGCCCACGCCATGCCACGGTAGCTTTCTTTTGGTGTTTCTCAAGAACGTGTGCGGGAATCGCAGACTGCGCTGAAGCAATCCAACAACTGATGTCATCAAAGGGGTAGAACACTTTGAAGAATTCTGGATTACGGCGAATCTTTACGTCAGTGGATAGCATCAGACGACGAAATGCTAGATTCTCTTTTGTCAGACCTTCAGATCCGTAACGATGGAGCAAATCGATTTCTTCATTGTCTAGTTGCCAATCGTCTTTCCAGGGACGGGCGTTAAGGTTTCCATCCCAAAACGGTTTGAACAAATAATGGTGACGACCCACACCATTTTTCGCTTCAAGGCAGTGTTGATGCCAGTCATCCCGAGCCTCCCACGGAGTACACTCAAAGATTGCTAGGGCATGGTCCCGGTTCATGATCGATGGATAGATAAGGAACATAGATCCAGCGAAGTCAGCCCAAAACGCGCACTCAGAAGCGTGGAACGTATCAGGGCTTTGACCGATACCGACTGCTCCAGTCTCAGCCGAAAGGACACGCATCTTTCCACCTTCGAGCGGGCGAAAGGTCAACTGCCTCGCTTCTCGATTTGGGATTGTACGGCTACGAACCTTCTTCGGCCAACGTTCATGAAGATGGTGAACACGTTTATGTAGGTATTCTGCGCGATCTTTCGTATCCGCGATGCACACATGGTCATGGGCTGGAGTAAAAGCCGCTTTCGGATAACAGGCATACTCAGAAGTAAGAGACTTGCCCATCTGTCTAGCGGTTAGCACCGTCAAAAACTTCGTCTGACCGGCATCAGTCAGAGGGGGGTTCGACATATAGTTAAGAATTTCCGCTTGCAGAGTTTTTGTCAATCGGTAAGGATCGTAAGACACGAACCGCCCGGTTTGCTGGTCATGCACTTGACCAAACGCCGGAAGCGATTTGGCTGGAGACTGGAGAAATTGGAGCACCTGAGCGGCATTTCCGCCTAAAGGCGATGTATTTTGCGTCTTCTGACTGCTTGACGGTTTCCCCCCTACCCCCGATGGCCTAGAAGACTGGCTT
>CEUI01007700.1_pt1 | contig 31640 bp, 13 predicted proteins | sample 531411 | NCBI WGS metagenome assembly CEUI01 (sample SAMEA2622841, study PRJEB7988) | marine metagenome | isolation source: saline water (ENVO:00002010), including
GGGCTTACGCCCCTAGGGTACACCCACCTTGGCGGATGTACCCTAGGGACGGGCGTGTGTCCTTCTGTAGTGGACCACACGCCACGTCTCCGTGGGTTGGGTTGGGTCAGGCTTTGGCGGCCCGACGTTCGAGCTCAGCAAGAGCCAGCTCACGCTTCTCGTCGCTGGTGTTGTCCATCGTGGCGATGTTCACCAACTGGTGCGTGTCGGTCTTGCTGTAGTCAACGACCTTGGTCTTGATGCCGAGGCTCTTGCTGACTGCTGCGATACGCTTGTCGAGATCCTTCATAGTGAGGAGTCCTTCCCGGTTTGGGGAAAAGAGCAGGGGGTATCCACGGAAACCCACGATAGGCTCCGCTACGGTTACCCACAGCACGGTATAGACTGTCCGGTCAGTCATATAACGAAGGGGAGCTTTGCTCCCATAGACCAAAGTGTACCTAGGGTATACCTAGGGTAAACCTTTATTATTATTATACTATCATATACCTCTAGTCTACCTAGGGTATACTATATACTCCACCTATACCGCCCTACTATATATGGTATACCTGTAGACCCGTGGTATACTACATATGGTAGACCCCCATAGACCGTATACTATACCTTATACCTCTATACTCCACTCTTCCGTGGTGTTCGTTAAGATAGATAATATAATATATCTATCAATATGTGGGACTGGAGACCATCACCTTTCGATGACAGCCTCCCAAGGGGTTAAAGGTTAGAAGTCAAGGACGCAGTTTACGAGCAGCCTCCATCGTAGCACGACGCTTATCGACGGCGGAAGCATTCTTCGCTTCCAGCCACTCGTGGTAGTCCACCTCGCTCTTATGAATCTTTGCACCGGGATAGATCTGCGAAAGCAGCGTCATCCACCACTGCGTTGGAATGCTGAACTCCTTTGTCCAAGAGCGATCCGTCGCAGGATGCCAGAGCTCCACCTTATAGTGGTTCTCAAATTCCACGAAGCTTTTGTCTAAGGAACGAACGACCAGTTGCGTGTGCTCCTGTGTCCGGAAGACTCCGGGCATTGCAGAAAGCATTTGCTCCATGTCGTTATCAGACAGCCATTGAAGTACGCCGTCTGTGTCCTTGCCTCGTGAGGCGGGCAGGTACCACCACCCAACTGACATATCCTGAGGAAATACCCGTGCACTCACGCCTTCTGACTTTGGGTCATTGTTCGTGATGAGAACACAGGAACCGTAAGTCCTGTGTATGCACTGATACCGTGATCTCCCGATAGGGAAAATAAACTGTTCCATCTTTTGGAACTCCTGTAGTAGTGAGCATAACCGGGGGGCAGGAACGCCCCACCCCCCGGTCAGCATCAATTGCAGATCCGAGATTCTGTGGTGAATCCGATCTTCTTGCAAGCGTCAGGGAACAAGTCAATCAAGGCCTGAGAATCCGCCTTGACATAGGTCAGGGCATCGCCAACGGGACAGCCGCCAGCGTCGTGGATCCCATACATGTTCCCACCATGCACCGACATGTCCTTGAAAGTCAGGACAGTACCACATCGGTGCTCGGCATCCTTCATATGGAGCCGACGTGCCAGCAAAGCTGTACCAGCGTCGGACAACTCAGCTCGATCCACACGGCATGACCCATTGGTCTCTTTACCGGTGACATGGCTGATGTAGGATGTGTGAACCTTCCAGTTGCCCTTCTTAGAGCTACCCGTATCGTGCTGCTCGACGTTGGAATCGTCGGAAGACTTGAAACGATACGGAGACATGAGGAGGTCACCGCCAATGAAACGCTGATCCCAAGGAGTGTCATCCCACTCCTTCAGTGCATCCCTGTTAGCCTTACTAAGCGTAGGGAAGCAGTCATTGAACGCCTCAGACAGTTGTTGAGACATCTTCTTCACTTTGGTGTAAACCAAGAGGTGATGGGGCTCGCCGTGAAGCAAAGCGTTTCGGAGAGCAGCAGGCATCTCGCTAAGATCATCAAGGGATGTGAAGCCCTCTCGGAGTCCGTGCTGACCAACAAGTGCGTCAAACACGGGGCCTGCACCTGAGCCATATGTCTTAGGACTGAAGATCTTCTTCAGTATTAGGAGCATTACGCTTGGTGGCAGACTAGCGAGGAACGGCAGTCCTAGCTCGCGAATAAACGCAAGCAACACTTTACGAGGGTGTTGATACGCCTCGTTCAGCACATCGATGAGTGCCAGTGACAGATTTGCACCCGTCATCAGCTCGATGAATTTCGGACCCGACCCTTCTGTATCCAGCTCCATCAGGAATCTGGACTGCCGATCTTTCATCGGCAAACGCTCAAGGCGACTGAACTCTAATGCCGCCGCATACTCATAAGCGCCACAGCCATCCTTTCCAGTTGCTCCCGCCAGCAAAGACGCTTTCGGGTCGGACAGGATGGAACCACACCAATCCTTGAGACTGGCTTTACCGGCGAAGTGCCGCTTCAGCCAGCTCTTAAAGAACACCCAGTGCTGGTGGTCAATCGGCACTGGGTACGCCAGCTCCATCATTGCACGGCACTGTTGGCCGAACATGGGGTGAAGCGTGCCCGCAGACTTAGCGTACATACGCAAAGCCCAACAGAATGTAGACATGGCGACGTAGAAGGGCTCGTATTCCGTTGCCGTGGCCATTGGCCGTAGGCGATAGGGGTAGAAGCTCTCCTGAGCAGAGAACCGAGTGTTCTCAGTATTGCCCAATGGAATGTCACCACGCACCTCCCAAAAGAGGTTGTCCATCTCGCGATTCACCACAAAGGGTGTGCCGCTCAACGTCTGGGCGGCTTCGCGGGCAAGCGGTGTAGGAGACAAGTCAGTCCGTCGGCTGACTCGTGGAGTCCACAGCCCATCCAGTTTGGGTGGGCTAGTGTGGTGGTGCTGGATGATGGGATTAGACTTCTTAGCCGAGAGCCATACAGCCAGCACTTCTTCCGCTGCTCCCTGCAAGATTTCCAGTCGACGGTCGTATAGGTCCGGACGCTCCTTAAGGGCATCAATAGCTACTCCTTGCTGGTAGAACTCTACGAGCTTGGGATTATCGTTCCGAGCATTGCCGGAGCGAAACGCCACATCGATGTCGATGTTTCGTACCTTACCGCTGACTGGAGTCAGCAGGTGGTTCTGCGTGTGTCTTTTGACAAGCTCTCGCTCATCAGGGGTCAAACACACACCCGATTTCTTCGATCCGCTCAATTGAGTATCCTCCAATAGTGGATCAAATACACGCTGGGCCGCCGACCTAGCCGACGTGATACCCAGCGATATTGCTTGCATACCGCACTTAAGTGTACGCAAACACACCGATGGTTACAACCTTAATGGTTATTCTTCCTCGTCTTCAGTCCTTCCGTAGACTGATCTAGTCTTCACACTGAGGCTTTAGCCTCAAAGCCCACCCAAGACCGTTAAGTCTTGGGCAGGTGAGATCATCGGCGGTTATTCCAGCCAACGGTGCCTAGGGCTACGCCTAGAAGACCACCGATGATCAGCAGAAATGCGGGAAGATAATCTTCCGGACTACGGTTTGCAAGGAATAGTATCCCTGCCGTCAGGCTAGCAAAACCCCAAAGGATCATGATAGCACAAGTGCATGCTAGAATTACGGCCTCTAGCTGGCTCTTGGAAAAGAACAAAGCCCACCCAAGACCGTTAAGCCTTGGGTGGGTGGAACCCTTCCCGGTTCGTTTACTCTAGATCGCTGGGACGAATGACAATCTTATCATCGCCCTGTCCGTGGATGACAATAGGCTCATCCTTTTCGTCGAGATCTTGGTACTTGTAGTCAGTACCAAGTGCCCTTGCAATCAGAATCAAACCAATGAATGGTATGATAATGGTTGCACCGATAATGAAATAGCTAAGCATTGCTATTCCTTTCTGCCCACTAAGGGGCTACGGGGGGGAACAAACACTTTGTTCCCTTACCAAGCCCCAGACAAATTCGCGACCCCTAAGTCGATTTTCGTTTCCTCCTCGGTCTGCTTACGATAGCGGCGATGGCTAATAACCCCAAGGCACCCGGTGCTGGCAAGATAACAGGATCTCGTTTGCCGAACTGGGAGCCGAATCCTTGCACGGATTCCAACGCTTCACTGATGGAATCCAACGCCTCTTTCCCAAAGATGGCGAGGATGGCTACCCCCACCAATGTACCGATGAATACCTTCTTGTTCAGCTTCTTCAGTTTCTGCTCTTTGGCTCGATTACTCTTTTGACATTTGCTCAGGTCTTCACGGAGTTTCTTGATTTCACTATCCCTACATATCGGACATTCATTAGGTTCCATTTGTCTCCTCCTATGCTAATTGATCGCTGTCTGGTATCTCCAAAGCTGGGGCCTGCTGGCCTATTTGCCCCACAACGTCCGGAGAAGCCGTCTCAGCCGTTTCGGGCTCTGGGGTAGGCTGGGGTGCTTCCTGTTCCTGAACGGGCTGTACGGGGCTCTCCGGGCCTCTGACGGGCTGCGGAGGTTCTGCCTGAGGTCTTCCCATATCGAAGCCTCTTTGGGCCTGCTCTGCCATCAGGTGCTGTTGCCAGTTAGGATGCCTGAGTCCCATCTCTTCGATTATCATTCTCATAGCCTCATCCGTAGTATAATCTAAACTATGGGTTGGGTGTCTAAACATTCCTCCCGCAAGGTTAGGACTACCGGTTCGTCTGGAGGAACGAGAGGCTGGGGAATCGGTAAGAACGTGCAGGGGAAGGCGGACCATGGCATCTCCAATAAAGGGCATGTTTCGCATAGCATTGATCCAATCCGTATTCTCTAATTCTCCACCAATCATTTTTGTAACAAAAGCCCTCAGGTTATTAAGCATTGACATACCACCAGCCGCTGAAATGAAGGCTCCCGGAGTTCGGGAAGCTGGGTTTTCCACAGTCAACCCGGTAAGGAATTCACCAATCATATTCAAGTATCGACCCATGATAGGAAGTCTAAAGCCGTAAGTCATAAAGAATGCTGTTGGACTATCTTCCAGATCTTCCATAATGTCTTCCCATTCGTCTCCACTAGCCATTCTTAAGAGCATCATATATGTCAGATCCAAAGCACACATGGTAATCAGTCTTACACCCATAGCAGTCAAGCCAAGGTGATTGGCGTTTCTCATAATGAGCTGACTATTGAATAACATACCATATCGTCTATAGATTTCAAACAGCCTTTCAGATCTAGCATCATCTGTATTAATGTCAAAGGCATTGGGGTTCACAAGGATCTCATTTACAAAAGCCTTTTCCATAATCTTAAGACCACCAATAACATCTAAGCTTTTGTGGTATTCTTCTCGATTGGCTAAAGTATCTGTTTTGCTGAGATAGTTTCTAATCTGATTTGGACTGTAAGTTCCTTTTTCCTTCTTATTATTAAAATCATTAAGTAGGGATGTCAAGCGTGGATAAGCTGATGCGTCTAAGAAGCCAGCTCTTAACATGTAGGTAATAACTCTACCGTACTTTCGGGGATTAATGCCAGCATCTTTCATATGCTTTTCTAAAGCCATGGGATCTGGCAGCACTAAATCAGACTGCTTAAATTTCCCCTCCATAAGCTGACCCTGTTCGTCTAAAGCAAAGTTGACGTAACCATCTCGTTCTTTTTTGATGGTGAGTTTAGATTGCTTGGGGTCATTCAGGATCGCTACTAACTTAGTAAGTTTCCCAGACTGCATTAATTCAAATACAGACTTGCGGAAAATCTGAGCACGGCTTGTAGCCATAGCTCCCATAATCCATTGCGAGGGCCTCATCATTTGGTTTCCCCATCCGTCAATAAAGTTAGCGGTTTTACCCAATGCTTTATTACCAGAGCTTGCTTGTAATAGCGGTCTGTCATAGTCAGGGACATGAGCCTGAGTCATAACTCCAATTAAATCTAACAGATCTCTAGAGGTTTCTTTAAACTCTTCAGTACCTAATGCTGCTGGACCTAAAGCGGTTAATGCTTTAAAGAATCCTCTCCATCCTTGAGGACCAAGTGCAGATGTTAAAGTATTCATTGCATACTCTACGGTTATAGTAGCTAACGACAGATTACCACCGAATGCAATCTTAGTAATACCCGGAGCAATCTCAACAAAGAAGTCTTTCCAAGGATCATGCGGCTGTTGTGTTTGCCGGATGCCTCGAATATACTTATACTTATCCCGGAGAGTGGTGATTGAATCGTTAATGTTTTCTGCGGCAATGCGATCTATTTGAGTGCCATCCATGTTTCGCCAAGACGCGTCGGTATTGGCTTCTGCAAACAGATTTAACGCATCTCCAATAGTACCGTAGATTTCAAAGTTATCGATCATTAACATAAGCTCAGTAACTTCGTCTGCGATTCCTTTCATATAATCGTTAATCAGAGATGTTGGATGTGTTACTATATTATCTAAAATAGTGGAATCAAGTGTAGCAGCAACCGCAACAGATGGAACAAACCAAGCATCGTTGGGTAAATACATTTGCATTCCTGCTCGGTTAATGAGATTGTACACATGAACATCAATCGGATTTTTTCTTCTGAATTTAAAAGGAGCAACCTTGTCTTCGGGGGCCATCCAGCCAATTGCTTGTGCATGTCTATCAGACTTACCGGGTTTGTACAGTTTCATTAATCTCTGCTCGAAATCTCCAGATCGATTGCTACCTGTTATGACATCGTTTTGACCACGACGCATAGCTGAAACATCTACTCCTTCTTGACTCAAATGAGCCCAAGCAATGTTTCCTCTAGTCAGCTGTCTCATAAAGGAATGGAGTCCTTCTTGAGTTTCTCTAATAGCTTTCAGTTCACCGTCTCTCAATCGACGCATAAGATTTGTTTGGAAATCAGCAACAGTTTTTTGAGCTTCGGTTTCATTAAGAACCTTATTCCCTTTTGGCTTAAGGCCTTGCCATCCAAGTTCAATGTTCTGCTCATCCGAATGGTAAGCGATGTACTCAATCAAAACCTTTCTAAAGTTTGGATCTAAAGCTTCCATTTCTTTTACCATACTAGCTGAATCACCAAAGTCTGGAAGATAACCTAAAGCAAATAAACTTACTGGATCAATATAATCACTGTCCCTAAGCTTTGCAATGAACATCTCGCTTAGGCTATCTCTAAGTGATTCAAGACCTTCAGCAGAATGTTCGTTAAATTTCCAACCAACTTTGTTTGTTGCGGCATTACCCCAATCTCCAATAGATTTCTTTCTATCAATAAGAACATTCATAAAGTCATTTAAATCATCAGCAATAGATTGCATATGACCTAAGACTTTATTTTGTTTTTCCGCAGAAAGATTATCAAACAGAACACGGGCCGGTCCCTTGATAGCATCCTTAAGATTTACGTTATCAGAATCAACAGCTAACAAAATTGCAAGGTGTATTCCCTTTAACTGCTCTCCTCTTGATTCGGATATCTTACCCGCAACTAAAGCTCTTACTCCACCAAAGATTTTTTCAATCTCATCATAAGTAGAGTGTATACTATTTTGGTGGGTTCGAAGCTTTTCCATGTTTCTACTTAGTGAGGCTGTTCCTTGAAGATTGGTCCAGCTACCCATTGTCGAAACAATCTGATCATCTAATAGCGCGGTAAACCAGACCGGAATAATATGCATAGCATTATAAGTAGCACCAGCACCAGAAGGTCCAACTTGGCCAGTAACAATAAATCGCTTAAGGGTATTATGATCTCCGGTTCCTAAGACCTTATCCAAGATCTTATCAAACCATTTTGTAAAGGCATTTGCTTTGGCTCCAGCTTTTCGAGAAACCTGATTACCAAAACCTCGACTAGTACCTGTAGAGTCTTTAAACTTTTCAATAAGTACTTGCATTGCCGCAAGACGTTCATCTGTACTTAATTCCAGATCACCTTCTCTAACTCCTTGCCTCATAGCTTTAATGTCTAAAACTATTTTTTCCTTTTGATCCGGTCCTATTTTCTCAATAGAGCGCCCGTACTTTTTGTATAAGCGTTGCTTTGCTGAAAAGAATTGATACCTAGTTAAGCCAGTTTCTAGTATAGTATCATGTTCAGCCGTTAATCCTTGACGAACCATAGTAGAATCAACATCAGGTCTAATAATATTGTGAAGGACATTGTGTCTTTCTACTTGTTCAGGAGAAAGATTATCAAGTCCCTGTTCAGATAAACTATCGTATTCTTTAACCATTGCTTCAAATACTGCATCGTCATATCTAAATGATTCGTCTACACCCTTAGTTGAGTGAGTTTCTGTATACTCAGGACCAAACTCAAAGGATTGCCTCAGTCTTTGCTCTGGTGCTGGGGCCAGTAAATGTGTTTGAGAATCAAGATCAAATCCAAACAAGCGATTCATCAAGCGGTTTACATCAGGATTTTGTAACTCTTCAGACCAAATAAAACCAATCTTCTCAAAGATTCTTCGCATATAACCAAAGACTTTACTTAACCAAGGCATAGCATCCTTCAAGACGCTATGTTCTTCTACGGTAAAGTCTTCTTTCAATAAAGTATTAAAATCACCGAGAAGATAGAAAGACCCAAGAGATGCAATAAACTCATCTACGTTTTCCATCGCATACTTTACTTCAGCTTTAGTATCTGCTGTTTCAATTCCACCATGCCAAGCTGTATATAACTTAGTCATTAAGCTATGGCCCTTCTGATTCATTAAAGCTTCAAATCGGTGGTAGGCAGCTGGGTCATTCATAATAAATTCCATTGCGCCTTGGTGTGCTAATTCGTGAGCAAGGATCAATACTGGGCTAAGTCTGTCATTGGCTCGACGTGCCTGTCCACCAATTGAAATAGTTCTACGACCAGTTCGTGTATCGGTATCGATTCTACCGCCACGAAGTTCTTTCATGAATTCTAATTTAAGATCCTGCAAGCCCATTGGGTTGAATAGGTACATATTAACAATAAGCTTTCGCATCATGCGAGCCTGTCTCTCATCTATATTACCTTCGTCTACCATGTCTTGGATATTTTGATTAAGTTCTCTGATCGGTCTGAACCCTGTCTCATTAGCCATCTCTTCCATTCGTTCGTACTTACGATGGAAGTTTCTCTTTCGGATCTTGGCTCTGCTTCTTATTGAGAAAGCTCTTTGTTCAACTTCAAGAGGATTAATATCTCCCAATGTATCCAGCTCCATTTTACCTGAGGGTATATTTAACTGATCATTCACGGCAGATTCTATTGCTTGCTTCGCTAGATACTCTAAGGCAGCTTCTCCAGTTTTTCCATAGAGATTTTCAATCCGAGTCAAATGGTGGCTAGGAATAGATTCTAAATTCCACAGGTTTTTAGACCTAAGCCATGATATAAAGGCGCGCTCGGTTGAGGTGGCGTGTCTAATATGTCCAGCCTCTACACTATCTCCCAGATGGTTTAACGCAGCTGTATTTCCTCTATAGGAGACTGATGTACTTTCCCCTTGTTTAGTAATAATGTCTACAGTTTCCAACTGGTTTATAGTAATCGGATCTTTCAATTCCGCAACCGAAGCTGTGGCATCTCCCTCTTGATTACCGTATTCAACCGCTACGGGTATCACTGCCAATTTATCAGCACGGACACCAAACTCATTCCATAATATCATATTATAAAGCGATAGCTGCTTAGACCACTCTGATTTCTTTTCTTCTCGGATCACGGTTTCTCCGGTATCCGTTTGTTTCTTAGTCTTTACATCGTAGATAGTAATTTCACCGGTTGTTCTATTTCTAGTTAAGACATCAAACTCACCCCGAAGACCAATCTTTGTATCCATTATCATTACTTTATCGACCATAATCTCATCCGTTTCCAAGATCTTCTTCTTGAGGTCAAGCATCTGGTCTATAAACTTATTAAACTTTTCTTCAGTATCGATATAAGGTTTGTCTCGTTCTGTTCTATAGGATTCCCAATTAGGTCGTTCTTCAGATCTGAAGACATCTCTAACCAAGTTGTCAATATTCTCTCCGACAGTAAATGCATTTTGAAGGACAGGATCGTTATTCATTTCTTGAATTGTTTTATCTAATTCATTAATCTTAAACTCTAAAGACTTAACAGAAGAATCTGTTTCCGGGATTCCTGATTGGATAAGTTCATCTCTATCTTTTCTAAGTTTAGTTAAAAGATATCTAGAGTTGGTACGAATAGACTGGGTAACGCTTGTGGCAGGTCCAGAATATGCTTTAAATTCCTCTTGCCTATTTTTAATCCGATCAAAGATAGTTTCTCTACTACTAGCTTCGGGACCAATATCAGACATACTTTCGGGAGAAGTAACCGAATCTTCGTCTATAAGTTGCATCCACTCGAAGGCAAAAGATCTAGCGTGCCAATAGAATTGGTTATCTCTAATAAACCCATTCTCACTCATATGTCCACTTATTTCATTATGAAGATGCATCATCTCCATACTAATCCTACTAAGCTCTTCAGCCGAAACTGTTTTCTTTTCCTTACCGATCTCAATAACCCGACCTTCAATCTGAACAGCATAAGTATCCGGATCTAAAAACTGTTGCCAATTGTGATCCCCGTACCAAGACATTGGGTTTCCTGCATTTTGGAATATAAGTCTAGATCCTAAAGCTATTGCTTTTGCCATAGCAAAACTACTGTCCTTATCTGTTTTTCTGGCCGCATCAATAATGCCTTGTACCTTATTAATTAAATCATTCTGATAATCATTAATATGTTCGGTTCGCAATCTATTCATTAACTCAACAAGTGGAGACAGATGTGCTTCTTTCCATGTACTCCCAAAACCTAAGTTGTTGGTTTCCGATACGCCTCTAGAGTATGAGTCTAAATCTAAAATCTCCATAGGCTTTCCAGAGATTTCTTTTTTATCTCGAACAAGATATCGGGAATGTTTGCCTGCGTCCATCCTATCTTCAACGGCTGTCATTACTTTTAATAAAGCCTCGCTATCAACAACAGCCTTTTCAATCTGAGGCTGCATACTAAATCCTAATGCTTTTTGCATTCTACGGGCATGGGGTTCAGCGTAAACCATTTTCTGATTCTCTGCATCCCACTTAGTTCTAATTGCTTTGTTTGTACGACCAGCATTTTCCATATCAACATGTACTTGACTATTACTAATTGTAGCAAACATCAGTAAGACAGATTGTTTTGTTAACGCAATCTTGAGATTACCCTCAATCTCAGATGGGGTACGAACCAGTATTCCACCCAATGCTCTAGCAAAAGCATTACGAGCAACCATAGATTTTATTTGGTCACTTCGAACCGTAGTTCCAGATACATCGGTTTCAATAATAGCCTTTAGTTTGACAAGCATAGTTCCATCTTTATCCTTAGACATAATCTCTTCTTGCCTTAAATCAAACTCCCACTGTCTCGTTGTAGTCATTTCTTCGAGGAACATCTCAACCATTCGGGTCATATCCTCAGGAAGGATAGCATCCCATGTGTTGGGGTTATTAGCCATTAGTTTATATGCACTTCGTACATCTGCTGGACCGTCCCAGTTTTTGAGATACTTAGAAACCACAGCCTCATAGTTTTTTCCGATAATAAAACGCATAAAGTCTGTGGCATGGTAGACACCAGATTCTAGTACCAATTCCTGAAATTTAATCTTACCTTCTACTTTACCATTGACAGTAATAGCTAAGTTTTCTTGCGGTGCTGCTCCCATCTCCTCGTATACTTTAAGCTCCTTGTGAATATCTGTGGGCATAAGAAGATACCCTTCTTTAGTTTCGGGATTATAAATCTTAGTTAAAGATTCCAATACCGATTCAGCCTCTTGAAGCTTACCAGCAATTGCCAGTTGATTGATGTCCTTGAATAGATCTAAACGTCCCCGTACCTTCTTACGAACATTTCGGGAAATCCTAGAAAGTAAATCTAATTCGGACAACCATTTATTTCTTGCCATGATATAATAATTTCTGGCTCTTCCGGGATTCTTTTGGAGAATATCCCTCTCAACATTACGAGGTCGCCAACCTTCTCTAGCAAAGATAATAGCTTCTCTTTGGAGCCTAGCTGTTTCAGCTACTAGGAAGAAGTATGGAACAAGAGCTGAGTTTTGATTAAGAAGATCTTCATGTCCGTGTTGTCTTGCGTATGTATAAGCAATATTATGAATCTCTGCTGCTCTCCAAGCTACTCTTGTGTTTGGATCGTTCTTATAAATATCCCAAAAATCTAATGCAATAGTTTCCGCGTTTGGTAGGGTATCTCTTTTCCATGGAGCGTGGTATCCAAAAGCTTCGTGCTTGCTTTCCTTCCCGCCCAAGATAGGATCGTCTTCTGTCATGTTCTCTCGTTTAAAGTTATCAAGATATCCAATTCTCTTTTCGATTTTATCTTGTACCATTTTTCGATGTATTCGGTTAATGCCTCTATTAAAGAATGCGGCCTTCTTGTGCAAAGGCTTATTAAACATGAATCCCTGCTGTTCCGCAGTCCTTAATGGAATAAAGCTTCGGTCATCATCGAAGTGACGTGAGTCATGCATTTCGTGTATGTTTACTCTGTTCCATCCACCAGCGTGTTCTCTAGCCATTTCTTTAGTAAGCCAACCAAAATTCTTTCCATAGAATTCTCTTAGAGTAGGATTCTGAGCAATCATCTGTTCATACTCAGATCGAGAATCAAATGTCTCGTGGTTACTCTTACTTGATTCATACATGTCTTCCATTACATTTAAAAGCATCGCTGGTCTATTATCTTCTTGGGTATAGTTAGGGAAGACTTCCTTAGGCAAAGTCTCAAACTGTGAGTACCAAAGGAACTCGTTTAGGTCCATTAAATCTGACAGGTGCTGTCGAACATCCTTTGGATCCATTGTTTGATACGGGTTATCATAACCATCAAGCATACCAAGACTACTGACATTATCGCCCGCACTTAAATATTCTTCTAAAGCTACTAGGAACTTAGCTGGGTCGCCGGTTGGGTCTTTGCCCTTCATAAACTCCATAAAATCTTTATACTGTTTTCCATCCTTCATAGGATCTGGAAGTACTGCAACTCTACTAAAGGAAGTTGCTGTGTGATTTGGAATATGACCACCTACTGCCAGACCTCTATGGTGATCTGCTGTTGGACCAATGCGACCATAAAGGAACACATTTCCAAGACCGCTTAACTCGTCTTCAGTCCACTCAACATTAAAAGCTTTGGCAACATCTTTGGCCCGATCCATATTAATACGGAAGTGGGAAGCCGTCATCATATTCAAGCCTCGGAAGAAAGCAAGTTCCTTGTGGTTGAGGTCGTTTTCGGGGAGAAAGATCTGATGGATCTCATTCCATCGGGCATCATTCATATCCATGTTACCATCTTCTTCCCACTCACGGAATTTGGCTTCGGCTTTTGCAAGCATCGGTGCATAGTTTTCTTCGACCGTTTCAATCTTTTGGTTGCTATCTCTAGCAATAATCCTAAGGCGATCTTTGATAGTTCTTCTAAGATCACTAAGATTATACAATGATTCAGATACAGATCGGTCATCCTCGGGTAGTGCTTCGTCTGTTCTTAATTCAGCTGCCTCGGGCTGTGTAAACGGAATAGTATGGGTTTCGCCTGTATCTCTATCTATAACTACCACATCAGGAAGTGTTCTTTCTACACCCGGCTTATCTTGACGAATTTCTCTAGAAACTTGCCTAGCCCGTTCTGCCTTATTAATAAAATCAAGAACTCCTCTTGTCTGGAACTCTTCACTTCGATTGATTGATAAGAATCCGGTCATTGCATCTTTCATTCCTTGATCGGTAGCGATGACTTGATCTAAGATTACACGGTCATTGAAATCCTGACGCTCGTATAAAAGTTCCCCGAGTGCGATTATATTATCCGAAGTTACTGTAACTCCCATTTGCTCCGCTAAAGCCTTGACAGCAAGAGTACCCTTACCAAAAGGTTCGTTAATAAACTCTTGTCTAAAGTTGTCAAGACCACCACCATACATACGACGCATAACTGGGGGCTTAAATACATCTCGTAATTTACTAAGTACTGCCTTTTCTTCCGCACTTATATCTTCTCTCTTCTTCATAGCCTCAAAGTCTTTAGTACTTTTAATATCATACTTCCCAAGAAGATCGAAAGCTGCTTTAAGTGGACCCATTCTTTGAACTACTAAAGCATTTCCATTAGCAGAAATTGCGTCTGCCGCAGCTAAAGCACCTTTAATATAGAAGTCAGATTCTGAAATTGAAGATCTCTTAGAATTAAGAATGGTTGTTCTTAGCCCATACTTTACTAAAGACTTATAGATGGTATTTGCTTCTTTATCTATATTGCCATTGTCATCCATCACCTCGATTGGCTGATTACCATAAGGGGTATTTGCAATATGCTTCCAATTATCTGAACCCGTAGTAGTCATAACCGCTAAAGTATTCAAGTGGTTTTCATGAATACCGCTATTAACTCTGTCATAGTAATTTGTCCTGTCATATAAGAACTCATTAACTTCATCCAAAGTAATAGTTCTATCACCAATTACAACTTCTCCGTTGACAGTTACATCAAGGAATTGCTGTGGATTCATGTTAAACTCGTCCATAAGCCATTTGTTAGTGGACTCTATACTTGCTTCAATAATAGACGATGCCAAAGGAGCCATCTGTTCTGAAGCAAAAGCTTGGGCAATAACATCACCCGCGTAACCACGAGGAACAATAACCTCACTACCGGGACTAATAAATGGAATGTTTAGCTGATTTGCAAAGTCTCTATTAAAACGAATCCGACTATCTCTGGCTCCAGCTAAACTATCTTGGACAAACATCTGAGCAAGGTTTGGCAAGTCCATCATAAAATGCATTGCGAGATCAATAGCTTTTTCCCTGTTCAACAAGCCTTGCTCTAAGCTACCGCCTACCCATCGGGGAAAGATCATAAACTTAGTCATATCTTCAGATGGATCTGGGGTTCCTTCTTTGCGGAACTTTTCCCGCCACTTAGCAGCAGCGTCCCGTTGTTTTTTGCCCCAGTTTTTAACCGTAGGTCTGTTTAAATCATCATCCCATTCAATATGTCTTAAAACTTCTTTTTGTCTCTGATCAGTTTGCCACCTCATAATAATACGCTTTAAATCAAACGATCCTAAGGGGGCTGAGTGATTAATTCTTCCAGCAGCAGCAACGAATTCAGGATTGCCCTTTCTATCCATATCAGACTCTGTACCAATTAATCCGTGCTCTCCAGTAACAAGCTTGTCAGCTTGCACTGTGATTTTCTCAAAGGCAAAGTAATCTACAATAGCTCTACCAACTAAAGTGGCAGGAGCCCAATCAATAGTACCGTCACCGAACGAAGATAAAGTTACAACCCCAGAATCGCTATCATCAGCAAAGACATCTAAGCTTTGCATAATTTTATTAAACGTCCTATCAATATTAATAGGCTCTCCGGGTACATACTCCACACCTAGTTTTTCCATGATCTTTCTAGCACGGGGATGAGCTCTACCACCCTCCATAAATAACTGCTCTTCTAATCTTTCTCTAATAGACTGCTCAACAGTTTGTGTATATGCTTCTCTACTTCTGGTAACTTGGGATCTATCGAAGAAACCAGTTTCCTCTCGAACATCTAAGACAAACCCAATCGTCCTTGCTTGGGATTTATTCCAATCCCTAGAGGCATCTTCTAAATCCTTTAATAATTCCACCGCCAATTCGAAATTTGAAATCGAGTCGGGCTTAGTTTCACTATCTAACTCTGACCTCATAATCTCCCCAATAAGATTATCTAAAGTCTGAGCTCTAGTTCCTTCTAACTTTCTATACACCCTACCTCGATAAAGATCAACGATATCCATTACCTTTTCCAGATTATAACGCAATGATCCAGCGTTAATATGTCTTTCACCAATTTCCATCTCAAGACCAGCACCATCAAGAGCTGGCTCAAACAGCACAAAGGGGGCCAATCCAAGCTGCCAGAAATATTCAGGCATTGTTGAATATACTAATGCAGCGTGTACACTACCGTCGCTGTTTCTTGCAGTCGACTGAAGAAGAGCCTTAAGTCTGGAATTCCATTCAGCCCAAGCTTCGGCTTCTTTGTTTATGTCTCTTCTGATTTTTTTAAGAGCTTCTCCCGGATTACTCTCATTCAATAGGTTATCCCAGTTTGTGTAGGGAAGGTTATCTAAATCAGCATCAGTAAGCTCAAGGAGCTGGGATTTGAGATGTTCTTGTAGATTTGCAGGAGCAACAAAAGACGTAAGAGATCCTAGTTGCATATCCTTAAGAAGTTTATTAATTAATGATTTTGTTTCCCCAACAATACTTCTAGCTTTATCTATAGGAATTGTTCTATTCAACCTTTTTGTTTTTTCTGTGTGGTCTAAAGTATTATGATCAGCAACTTTCTTCTTCTTCCATTTAGAAATATCAGGAAGCAGTTGCATTAATTCCTTAACAGTAATATTACCCTCTGCTTCTAAAGCATCCAATCTTTGCTCTGCACCCGCTATAACAATTTCAAAGTGCTTAGTGTCCCGTTGAATTTGATCAATAAGACCACGATGTGAAACGACAGAGCTAAATGATACAACAGCCGACTGCTTAGCTCGTTCTTCTGAAAGTTTAGACAACTCCCTCTTATAATCTCTATGGACTTTTTCAAACTTCTTAACAGAGGCTGTATGATTTTTGTAGTCATCCGTTTCCTTAAAGTCCTGTTCTACTTTAGTGGCAAGAGAATTGAAACTATTAATTAATTTTGTAAATGAAGACCCCCTCTTTGACGATCCACCTGTCAATTTAGTCTCCGGATCTCCTTTTAATATTCTATTAATTTCATTCTTAATTGTCTGTCTAATCTTCAGGTGGGTTGTTCCAGACTCTACTAATTCGAGTAGGCTTTCTAGAGCGGAGATAACCCCCGGCATGTTATCTAAATCTTCAATTTTAATTGTTTTCTTAATCTTATCTGGCATCGGCTTTCCGGTTTCTGGATCTATTTCCATAAACGGAACAAGACGCAATGCACTTATCGGCCTTACCAGTGCCAGATATTGGTCTACCTCAGCACCCCCTGCTTCTTGAAAAGCTTTATAGGTTTCCAGAAGTCGCTTTCTTAATTCTATAACCTCATCACCTAAAGCTCTAACGACAGGATCAGGATTAAGCTGGGCTAGGAAAGCCTGCTTATCTATATTTAATTTCTCAAGCAGATCTTTAATTCTTCTTTTTGCTTCTTTGAAATCCGCAATCTTTTCGCGATGTAGCTTGAGCTTATCTTTTAACTCTCTTCTGCGTTTTAAGAGATCTTCTGAAACGGCATCCCTACCTTTGGTTTCTCTAGTCCTTCTAATTTGACCAAGAACCTCAGCCCTTTCGGTTTCTGTTTCAGCCATCTCCTCTGTTTCACGTCTCGAATCTTCATCGATTTGATTTGATACTTCTTGAGCTGTCTGTTCAGCATCAACGCTCTGTGTTACAACATCGTTTGTTGGAGAACCTTCCTGTACCGCTTCTCCTGTAGTGGGAATTCCCGCAGCGGTAGCTTCTGCACGAACCTGATTAATAGTCTTAATAGCCTCGGCATCAACTTCGGTCTGTTTAGTCATTAACTCATGAGCATAATCTAAACCAGCATCAAACCGTTCTTTTTCAGTCGCACTATCCCAATCAACTTTAGACCCATCCTTACGAGTAATCTGAGAATACTTCTTCTTTGTTCCACTTAATATATCAGGAGGTAAAAGTCTAGTCCACTGCTGTTTATCTTTAATGTTCTGCACATATTGGGCAGAAGTAATGTGTGTGCCTGTTCTTGCGGATTCAGCAGCAGCTGCATTTTCCATATCTGAGATATGTTTGTTCCATCCCCGCATTTGGGTAATAACCCTATCGACATCAGGACCATGCTTTGCGGTTATTTTGTCGTGAAAGGTTCCTTGCAAGGTTGATAAAGTATGCTCTAAAAACTGAGCTGGAGATAACGAAAACTCTCCGTGAATTTGTAAAACCTCGTTTGCTGTTTCTATTAATAAATCATGAAAGTCCGAATCATTTAACCCAGATAAATGTCTAATAGAAGACAGCCCAAGACTAAGCCTGTCAGATGCTCCTTCCCCAGCACCTCGGTTTATATCCGTTATAGCAGCTTGACCCAAGTCTAAGTTAAGTCTACTAGCTCCGGACACACCATCTACTGGAGAAGCATTTAAGGTTCGATTAATAATCCTATTTAATTCCCCACGCTTACGAGTAATTTCTCTAGTCCGTTTAACATAGTCGGGGTGACTTACGGTTTGCCAAAAGTCTACTGTTTGGTTTATCCAGCCACCAGTTCCTTTTGCCTTAGCGTTATACCACTTCTTCGCTGTCCAAGCTATAGGCAGAGTACCTGCACCCATAGCGGTACCAAAAACAGGGTTAATAACAGGAGATAACAGAGCTTCAAGTATTCCCTCTTCCTTAACCTTGCCCCAGTCAAAACCATCCTGCAATCCCATATTCTGTTTTCGCCATTGGTTACCGATTTCTGCCAAAGACCCAGTAATAGCACCCTCAGCCATATCCGAAACACGATTCAGTGGCCACCTAATTATCCGACCTGCTTCTCTAAAATCCTTACCTGTTGCTTTTTTAATTCCCTTGGCTAGTAAGTGAGGCCCCACTCTTTCTGGAAGATAGTTTACCAATCTCCTAGTCATATCACCAACAGCCGCTAGCCTTTCACTAATTCCAGCTTTACCTGTAATACTTCTAGCATTCTCCATTCTGTGCAATACCTGCATGAATCTTTTCATCCGCAAAGCTTGCTTAGCAGTCTTAGCAGCTAAAACGGTAGATGTAAGAGCAGCTCCAGCAATGACCCCAACACCTGTTACAGATAGACCGGCACTAATAGCCATACTTGCAACTAAATCAGGATCGTTAATAATACCATTTATAGTTAGGTTTGATGCAAAATTCCACAACTGATCCATATCAGTAGCAGTTGATACCCAGTTTCCATAAGCCTGAGCAATCTCCATCTGTCTGGATGTGTTGGAAATAGTTCTAAAGAAATCATAAGGATTCTTTGTATCCTTAACTATTTCTTTTAATGCCTCTTCCCCACCTAACTGCATCGCAAAGAAATTGTAATTATCAAAATCTTTTTTCCTAAATTCTACTAATGCTTGGCTAGGTTTAAACGCATCTCCAAAATCGAGATTTAATAAGTCCTCAACTCCGCTAGAAAAAGAATTAGCAACAGGTAAAGTTTGCTTATCAAAACCTGAAGAGAACATAGAGATTGCGTTCCACCTGCTAAAATCTTTTGTTTCCCCTATTATTTCTCTAGCTCTAGATCCAACATCTAGCATCCCCCCGCCATCAAACTTCAGTAAGTATGACAGGTCACTAGCTAAATCCTGTTTAAAAGCTACGTTATCTGTAGTCCAACCTCCCGCATAATCTCTACTCATCGCCTCGCTTTGGCTTCTCGCGAAAGGCATAAAACCAGTCATCTTTCGGTTTTGAGAAATCTCTTCCCCTCTATTCATATAGTAGCCGCCTACGTCTGGAGAGGATAACGACTCCGCGTGTTGCGGGCCCCACTCTAAAGAAGCCCAATGCTTCATATACTCCTTAGCGCGATCTGCATTCTGTCGAGATATATCTAAAGCATCTGGCTGCCACGGGAGCGGATTACCAAAAAATTCTAAGGTCATTTAATTTCTCCTGTTTTCAGTACTGGGCAGTATTGCCTGCTCTTCTTTGTTTAGTCCAGTCAAGACCAACGGTTCCAATAGCTAATCCCTGCTCCTGTGGGGAGGCCGAGGTGCCTGCTTCTCTCATGAGTCTAATTTCTACAGCAGCATCGCTGGCTGGTTTACCAGAATCAGGGGTAACATACTGGGGATAATAAAATACCACCACATCAACTAGATTATAAGGTTCTAGTTCAGCACTTGGGGTGTACATAGCTTCGTGTCTCTGCGGTATGGGTGGGGTAAGAAAGAACTGAAATTCCCCAATCTCAGAAAATCCCGGATAATCACCACTGGTAGCTAATCTATGAATAGCATTAACCAGAAGACGGCCATGATCTAGTTTTAAAGCTTTAGCAAAAGCTGTGGGATTATCTCTTCTAAATCGACTGTAATCAATGATAACACTACGCAAAGCTTGTCTGAAATTAGATTCAAATAGTCCAGCGTCTTGCTTGCTAGCAGCATGAAGTCTTCCAAATAAGCTTCCTCTTTTACTTAAATCTATAGTCTTTGTAATAGCGTTATCAGCATCAGATACCTTAGTTGAAACAGGATCACCAATGGTGGTTATATGGCCCTGTCTCTGAAGTGTGGTAAATTGGTCTTTATGATTAAAGGGAGTATCCTGTCCTACAAACGAATCCGGGTTTCTATCAAAAGCATCCTGTAACCCATTCCTATCAGGAATTAATCGCAGCCTGTTATCATCTCCCGGTAGAGATACAGCACCACTACCCTTAATGCTTGTTACGTTCATTCCTCTTAGTACAAGACTTGGCTCTATTGGTCCGTCTATAACAGTAGTTAAAACTTCTACCGCAGTCCTAGCCTCTGGGTGTTCACGCAGTAATCGAGTCATTCCTCTTATCACGCCTAATTCTAACCACTCCCAATCTTCGCTAGTCGTACTCCACATACTCTCTTCGTGCCCGAAATCTCCGATCTCCCATTCCAAGGGGTTACCTTTTTTCTCTTTGGGAAGATCAATATTATTCTCATCAATCCATTGTATCATACCCGGAGTAATATATCCCGCTTTCCATAACGCTTGGAAATCCGCAAGACATTTTTCCTGCCTATCTTTTAACTGAGCTAGATCTGTAGCCCTATCGTAAAGCAATGGACTACTATAATCTGACGGTTGATGAATTACAATCCCCATCTTACCAAGCTTATCAATAACGTCAATCCTTTTTTTATTCTCCTCAGCTTCCATTGAATCAATCCACGCACCTTCTCTTTGTAAATCTGATAACCCCGGCGTATCAGGTAGAGTCGATACGGATGTAAGAGCGTCTATCTGAAATCTAGTTATTTGATTAATAGGTTCTCCGCCGTTTAAAATAGTAGCTAACCCACTAAATATAGTTCTATGGGCATTTGAAAAACTTTGTAGGTGCGAAGCAAAATTTTGAATTGCTGTAGTCGGATCCTTTTTTAAACCCATAACAAAAGCATTGTAAGGCTCGTGTGAATTCATTAAGAATTTACTAGTAATAGCGAACGCGTCTGCTCTTTCTCTAGAGATACCGTGCTGAGAAAGCATATGAAGTCTGCGATCAAAGCTACCCGGACCTTCGGTTGGATCAGTAAGATATCTCATAGTAGTCCACGCAACAAACATAGGCAGCAAGTCAGCTTCCTCTCCTCGTTCTACCTTATCCTGAATATACTGCGGATCTAAGTTTTGTAAGTTGCTTTGCATGTGTCCAATAAGCTGGCCTAACATCCGATCTGGAACTACCTCCCCCTGCGCATTAACCCTAGGCGAATTACCAGAGAGTTCCATTAAGGTTAAGACACTAGCCAGATGCCGTTGAGGATGTGTTTGTAAGGCATCAAGAGGGGCTAGTGAAAAAGGAATCGCCGAAGAGGATGGCATAGGTGGAAGAAGGGTCCATTCATCTGCACCTTCGGGAAGAGAGATACCCTCTGGATGTAGTGCGTGGAAATGTTTAGAGTATATATCTTGAGCATGTGACCTAGCCTCACCCCAGATTCGCATACCTTCTTCTGTCTCATATGCTTTATCGGTGCTGGTATTTCTGTCTAGGTTCCAAATAATTGAAACAAAATCTGTACCTTCCTTAGGATCAGCCGGGTCGGTTATTCCACGTCTTGTACTATCTAGATTACGTCTCATTTCTCCCAAGTGTCTCTCTAAACTAGACGTACTTGTTCCATCATCGATTTGGTCCTTAAATGCATCGAACGCCGTATTCCACGTAGTTAAATAAGCGTGTTGCTCAGATAAGGTATATTGATCTGGATTAAATATTACCCCAAAGATAAAAGATTGTGCCTCTTGGAATGTCTTAAAGTTCTGTCCCTTTATAGAAAAATTCATAGATCGTCTCATGTTTTCTTCAAAGACATTAACATTAAGTTGACCTTGCCCGTAATTAGCGTCCGGATCTAACATTGCTGGCCCAGCTATAAGAGCATCCGATAAATCAGCTTCCCGTGTATTGCTCATCTCAGGTCCATATAATTGTGCTGACGCTGCTGACACTGCCGGAGAATCGAATGACATAGGAGAAAGCCAAGGCCAATGGATCCCAGTAAAGATTGAGGTAGTGTTAGATAACTTCTTAACAGCTGATTGGAAGGCCTCTGTTATAACTTGTTCCTGATCACTATCGTTTATAGACCCTATGATCATATCTCCCATCGCCATAAAAGCTGAGGGAATAAGACCATGCTCTACTACTGAGCTTAGTCCTTCTTTTATTAATTCATTCCCCCGTCTCATTCCTCTTCCCATAGCACTATAAGCACCCTCGGTTACCACGTCATAATATATATCGTAAAGTTCTTGCCATTCTTCTTCTGGTAAGAAAGAATAAATAGCTTCTGCCCAATTAAAGTCAATATTTTCTGGGGTAATTGTAACAGTGGCAACCGGAACGTCAGATAAAGGTGCTCGACGAGGAACGGCTGCTGGATCTGTTCCGTATTTTGCGGCCATTCTCCGATCAAATCTTTCGAATCCCTCATCTAACTTTCTAGGAACACTTGCAATTTTATTTATAATCTTCCCTAATGTCGTGCTATTCCACCACTCTTCAAAGCCCTCAAAGGTTTTGGCCCAATTATAAACTACCTTATTAATATCTACAGCCTTGTCTCCAATTGTGTTAGGAGCCCCCGTTCTTTTTTCTAATCTCTCAGACAGTTCTGATGGTAGGGAAAACAAGGCGTTTGGAATATCAGAAGTAAACCCTCGCCAAAGCTTACCCATAGCATCACCAAGTTTGTCCATATAACCCGGAGGTTCCTTAGCAGGAATAATAATAGAAGTGTTAAGTATATGGTCAACACTTGCATTTCCTTCTGGAGTAAACCATAAGAAGTGCTCATACACAGGACCGTTTAAAGTAGCTCCTACCCCCAATGTTCTAGGTAATGAGAGCCGTAATAATTTATCTACTATCGGCCTTAATTCTTTTTGGGAAAGGGCACTAAGAGGTAGGTCATCCATTTCTTCGAGAACAGACCACGCGGTTCTTGGGAATAAGGTATCTTGGTATGTATCTAAGAAGTATAAACTTTCGGAAGTACCGTGGACTAGCCTTGAAAAATCAGACGGAAGACCGAACAACTCATGATCTAAGTTAGTAAGTTCTCCACCACCGTTAATATCAATAAGATTTCCGCCCAATGAAAAAGAATGACCCGGTACTTCTGCTCCAATATCAGTCATAAGCTGCGGTACAGATCTGATATGAAAATCAGCTATGTCATGCAAATCTTGACCCCCTGCTACGGTAGGATAGTCTACTAAAGAAGAAGGATTAAGCTGAGCAGGCTTGGCTTTGTAATTATTATCTCCATCAACATTAGATTCAAAAGTACTAAGAGAAGAAGGAACTGGGGTGGCAAATAACTGTTCCTTGAAAAACTCAATAGGATACCCTTCCCGTGTAATTTCCTCAGGATCTGACCAAATACCATTAGGATACCACCTTTCAATGGACCCGTCTGGTCTAGATACCAGTGAATGCATCCAGTGTTTATTTGCTTGGTTATTTTTTTCAGCACGCGGGTTGTTGGGATCTATATATGCTTTTTCAGCAGTAGGTATTTCACTATACGGTTGGGTAAGAGAATCTAAATAGGATACAAAAGACATCAGGCTAATCCCTCCTCATGGTAATATAGAGCAATCCATGGATTATTTCTTTTCTTCTTTAAACCAGAGGTTACTGGCCTTGTTTCTGCAAGCGATGCTGGCGGACCTTCTAAAGAACGTGGTGGAATTTGCTGTGGTTTGACATTGATAACTGGAACCTCTGGAGTTGGTGTAGGTTCATGCGGTTCTGTAGATTCACCCGGATCATCAAATGTTGAAATACCCTCGTCCGGGCTGGGTGGACCCATCACAGAGCTTTGAGGGGGAGAGTCCTCTTTCTTTCCCCCCTCTTCACCACCAAAGAGATTTGGAAAAATACCCTCCTTAGCAAGCTCCTTTTGTAGTGCATCAAAATCTACATCCCCGTTTGGATCTTTAGGAATATTTATAATAAGACCATCCGGACCCCTATGATTATTAATTACGTCAGCAGCCGCTTTTCCTACTGCTATTTGCTGCCCTAATTTCATTTGCTTTAGCTTCATAGACACATCAACAATATTCTTAAAAGCAGTAGCAGTGGTTTTTACAGTGTTTCTCAGATCTTGATAATAATTTGCAATAGAGTTATCATACTCTGGGGCTCTCATCGAAACACCACCCTCAATAAGAGGAGGCATAACTACATCTACTACCGGAGCCATTGGTGCGTTAATGGTAAACAAATCATTGCCCATCTGAGACATCACTTATTCTCCTGTGTGTTTTATCAAATACATCAATTAATAATTCTTTATAATCCCCTAAAAGTTCTTTATAGGATTGGTATTGATCACCTCTGGATTTTATTATACTACCAATCATATTCAGTGTCAAGGCCCCTCCATCAGGAAACTGAGAATCTCTATCAATTAATGCGTTAGCAATAAATTCCTTAGGTGTAGAGGGATCTGCCGCCCTATTGTAATCTATATCTAGAGTTTGTTTTTCCTGTTTCCTTCGTCTCATTAGAGACATCTCATATCCGTTTAAAATGCTTTTCTTAGCTTGTGGACGAATATAGACCCTATTCATTTTCAACTGTTCTATTCCAAGGTTACTTGAGGGTGGCATAGAAAATACGGGAGCATATCCTTCTGGCTGTGTTGAATCAGGTAACGATATCCTACCATTGACAACCTTAACTCTATCAGCGGTTCCCATATCTACAGTCAACATTAAATCATCCAAATGAGAATGATGAGATACATCTGTATCTAAGTCTGAAAAATCTAATCCCGCAAAGATCTTTGTATGAACATCCACACTAGATCTTAATGCCCTATTAACATGTTTGCTATCAACCGCCTGCTGTAAAACCGGAACTCTATCTAGATATTCCCATGCATATGTCGGAAGTTGCCGGGCTCTATTTTTTAATAAAGTCTCTTGTTCCTCTAAACTCCGACCTTGTAAAACCTTATCTAAATTATCTAGATATTCTTTCCTAGCCCCCTCTTTTCCTAGGGGGTGTAATCTCTCTCGGATTTCGTGATACTCGCTTGGATTGGCAGCTTCAAACTCTTGGGTACCAACATTTCTTTCCCACAAACTAAACTTCTCGTGGGGTTCAAGCATATGGTTTCTGGCTTCCCATTCTTGTGATTTACTGACAAATGATTGAGAATATAAATCATCTGCTTGGGTGGAGGGATTAGCTTCCGGGAGCAGTCCTGCCATGTTTCTTAAATCCTCATAGTTTGCCATTATCATTGCCCTCCTAAACCTTGAAGATATCCTTGAACCGCACCAAGCTGTCCTTCTAGAGCTGCTACCTGCTGCTCTCCTAAATGTTGCTGCATTCCGGCGGCAACACCTGTCATAGCGCCTGATACTAAGCCGGAAATTAGAGCGTTCTGCATAATAGAAGAATCTGATTGCTGGTATAGTTGGCCGGGAATAAACTTCTCTTGATCCCGATAGCCAAAATCTCTCTTGGCTAAGGTTTGTTGCATCTGTCTGTCTGCACTTACTAATGCGTTGGAGAACTGCACCTTTCGAGATGTCATTCCCCGATTCGCGGTTTCTAAAGACTGTCTCAATAATGCTTGTGCGGTTCCGCTGTTTGGGTTTACATTTCTATTTAATAAAGAAGTCTGCAAGCTATCGTTTACCTTTTGGGACTGTCGTGAAAATTGTCCAGAGGCGTTATCAAAATTATACCGTAACCAAAATTCCTGCTCACCTTTAGCTTTTGCCGCAGCTTTGCCTATCTTAACATTCTGCATCCACTTTGCGGCATTCGCCTTAGCAATATTTCTATTTTTAATTTGGTTATTTAACTGTCGATTGTACTCTTGTTCTTCCCACTGTGCTCTTTGTATTGCATTTTGAGCTACCTGAGACTGTCCTCCTAAAATAGACGAGAAGAGCTGACTGCCGCCCATCATCAGTCCCATTGTTATTGGATCCATAAGAGTTCTCCTTACCAGTAACGGGGCGTAGACCGCCACTTATTATTGTTTAAATTTTGTCTCAAATCCCTAGGCATTCCTTTGTTTAAGGTCGCACCAGAAACCTGATCTTTCCATAGCCCCATACGTCTATCGTCGTGCATCCATGTTTTAACTAATGCTTCCCTTTCGTCCTGTTGGTTTTTAGCAATAATAACATCAACATCTTTCGAGAGCATATCTTCCCAATGATGTACTGTAGCCGCCAGTACATCCACACGGTCATCCTTAGGCAACGCACCCTTCTTATCAAAGATTCTTGTAAGCTGCTTCTGGGTTTCTTCCTGACTAATAGCCTTCCGATCAAAGACTAGACGATGGGAAGACATAACAGGTTCTAAATACTCTATGATCCTAGCTTCCTTGCGGCCCATAACTCTGTAGTCTTCAATGGCCACTCGACCACATACTTCGGATACAACCGGAGCAAGTAACTGACAATACATAGCATCACCAAAGTTACTTTCGACACAGATGTGGTTTACTCCGTACTCGTAAGCTAGCTTAGCAATCTTCTTAAGGATTGGTTTCTCATATCCTCCGGGGTATCCAATCAATTCATGAATGAATATATAACCATTAGCGAACGACCCAACACAGACTGCTGTTTCGTCCTCACCTCTACCACTAGGGTCCACATACATAACTCGTTGTGTATAAGGGACATAGGTATCAGATATCCACATGGGTTCGTAGATCAAATCCCCAGATAGACCATATGTTGGGACACCCTTCATTGGTTTTGACTTAGCCCAGATTAGTTTCTCTGGACATACCTCGGGATTGACATCTATTACAATAAGATCAGATAAGCGAAGAGGATATTTCTCAAAGTCCGCGAGCGTGGTGTCGAGCTTATAGTGTAGTGCGAAAAGTTTTGGCCCAATCTTTGCCATCCTCTCAAGAAGAACTTCTTCTGGAAATCGTTCTGGTTGTGTAGGTTTGTTAGGTTCAATGTTAAGACTCAAGATCCACTCATCTACATCTTCCGTTTCAGCAATGTCATTCTTATCTGGCATGACTGCTGGAAACTTTGTTACTTTATACCCCACCTTTAGGTGATTATAGATTGAATCTTTAATCTGTGGAGTACCCAAGAAGATAACACGGCCACCTACGTTCCTGATCTGTTCAAACTCAGCCACCTTATTAAGCAGTTTCTCTCTAGCGTTAGCTGTTTCACAGTTACCTTCGATCTCTACATCGTCAGCAATAACATAATCAGCATGAGAACCTGTGATCTGAGAAGAAATACCACGGGCAAAGCAAGACTTGTCCTGCCCAATCTTAGTCCTTGCTTCTACGTTGAATGCAAAGGCATTGTCCGTAGTATTATCCCCCGGACGCAGGTGTTCACAATAGGGAACAAGGTCCAGAATCTTCCTCGTCATGCTAATAAACTCTGCCGCCTTGTTACCAGTTGCAGACACAACCATGATGGTAGCATTAGCATCCCGCAGGAGGAACCATGAGGCCAGACAGGCCGTTATAACAGACTTTCCGAATCCCCGACCGGCTTGAAGTTGCATGTCTGTAGCGTAGTTCTGGAGCCTCTCAGCCATAGCGTACTGAGCCGGTGTTGGTTCTCCCAAACCTAGGTGTTTAAAACAAGCCCAAAGATGGTTCCGAAAATCTTCGAGCATTTCTTGGGGTATCTTCATCAGTACTTCTTTACTTTCTTACCTGTCTTCTTGGCATACTTCTTGGCCGCAGCTTTACCCTTGGCAGTGTATGCAAACTTCTTCTTTCCTACCTTTGGCATTACGAAGCCTCCTTCTTGAAGGGGATAGCATCCGTCATCTTCTGCTCAAGGAAGTCGAGAGAATCAGACGGGATGTCATCTAGTGATGCACGGTTATCGTTGATATAACCACGAATAATCTGATAAAGACCCGGAGTGCATTTACTCTCGTCATCTAAATCAGCTAATAGGCTGTCAGCCAGCCGGTCATTAAGTATGTTAATTTTATCTGTCATCAATAGAGTGCTCCATCAGTATCAATAGTGTCGGCCACAAGAAGGTTAATAACAATTGATGCATACCCTGTGGCAGCTAAAACTCCGATTGCCTCACCACTTGTTGTGGACAATGCAACCTCTAAGCTACCTGTACCCACCGAGCCATCCAGTCCATTACCTGCGTATCCAAGAACAGTAGCCCGAATTTTTGCTAAATTAATTTTCTCTGCTTCCGAGTAAGACACTGCTGTTGGAGTTACTTTAGCATCTGCCCATATAATTTTATCTGTCGAACTAAGGCCTAAATCGGTCTTAGATAGGGGGTAAACAGCGGAAGATAATAACATGTGATGATCGGTATAGCCAATAGTAGCTAGCGGAAACTCAACTATAACAGTTCTAATATTATTTCCTCTATGTCTCACAGACAGTTCGGAGCCAGTTGATAGCCGCTGGTAAAATTCAACCTGAGGAGTCCATCCGGTATCCATTTCTTTGCCCCAAGACACACCCCCGACACCTGTGTTCGGATGTCCGGATGGGTAATAGAGGTTACCAAATGTTCGTACTCTCTGCTTTACATAGTTACCATCTGTTGCCTCATGCCATATACCCACAACATCTCTTGCTACGTTATTACTAACAGTGACATTATCGCTGGTATTAAGGTAGTATATTCTATCACCCGAATTCTCACCCGTGTCGGATCTATATCCTGATATATTATTGCCCGTTATTAGAATGTTCTTAGAAGTGGTTGGGCCGTGAACTGCTATCGCAAAGTTTTTTGAAGTTGCGTCATATCTATTCATAATGATATTATTATTGGATATTTGTGAGTTAATGATATGGACAGTTTGAATACCATAACGAGGGCCCGAGGTCATATCAACACCATTCTCACCGTCTATTAAATTGCACACTACTCTGTTACTACTGACTATAGCTTCCGAAGCGTGGTGAACAGCAATACCTCTGTGACTCTTAGATATAGAGTTTCCTTCTACAGTAACACCATGTATTCCATTTGTATCATAACCTATGACCACAATACCCCAACTACCCGGACTTAAGATATTTCTTATTATATTGTTACTAACAACGACACCATTAGATATTCCTGAGCCTCTCCCACTACCGCTCAACTGGCCTGATCTAACATAAATACCACGAACAGTTCTAGTAGTATCTATAATATTATTAGAAATAATAACACCAACTTCTTCATGTTCGGTAACATTATAATAATGAATAACTGCTGATGCCGGTGCATTATCTTCTTCCCCTACCGGGTATTCCGTACCAGAGTGTTTAATAGTATTATTAGTAATAGTAGCAGTACCCCCAAGTCCGTAGATGCCAAAAGTTTCTCCACCAACTATAGTATTATCACTGACCTTGTAGTCATCACAGTACCAGAAGTTATGTCCCACGTAGTCAGTTTCCCCCGCATAGGTAGCATCGCCACTGTCAGCATCATACTTAGTTCTTTCCTTTATAAACTCACTTTGATTATTTGTAAAGCGGATCCCATGATTCGGACCTCTGGAGTATGAAGTAGAAACACTAGAATCCATAGCACCATGGAATGGTACCCATATTTTATCAAAGGTGCAATTATCCACCACTACATTTTCACAGCCATTTCTAACGGCAACACCATAGGATGCTATGTTCCAATTAGCGAAGACATCTTGAATACCTTTAAAGGTACAGTTTGTAATCTTAATATTTTGACTGGCTTCAATACGCACAGCATATGTAGTAAACCCCTCGAATGTCACGTTGTCAACAATGACATCCTCATTATATCTGTTAATCGTTAGAGCAGTGGTGCCTTGATTTGCAGAAATACTAGATACATCTTTTAATATACCGTTTCTGATTTGTATTTTTTTTGTTGTGTTGATTAGCTCTAATCTTACATTAGAGGAAGTTGAATCAGTATAGGTATATCTCAATGGGTTTGCTAGCTCAAACTCTGCATCGTCAACATAAGCAAGCTTGTTCCATTCACCAAGATATCGGTTAGTATCTCCACCAGCCTCGGTATTATCGTCTTTATACCACATAATATCATCAGTCCAGATTCTAAGAGATCTACTGGCCCATGTGGGCATACCAAGAGTCAAGAAATCAGAATCAGAACCTAAACCACTGTCGGTAAAATCAAGATCACCCTTTTTAAAAGCAGTATTAGTTCCAGTATATGTATGGGTAAAATCTATAGATCCACTTGCGGTTATGAATAAGGTATCAGAACTTGTCACATTGAATTCGATAGTAGATCCATTCAAATCTAGGTGATTGTTTTCTCTAACATTAATAGTAGAGGTAACTTTATATCTTCCATAGGGGAAGAACACTGTTCCCCTTGTACCATTGGTTAGGTGATTTAAAGCAGCTTGAATAGCCGTAGTATCATCAGCCTCCCCGTCACCCACAGCACCAAAGTCCTTGACATTAATCCAGTCTGCGAAGTGGTCATCCAGATCTCTAGACACTGTGCCATCGCCAGTAGCCGCAACTTCAGTATTTCCAAAGCTTGCACTTTGTACGTACCTGCCATCGCTGGTTGATTTGTTATAATAATTAGTAGTGAGGGTATTATCAACTTCGGTCTTGGAGTATATATCACCGAAATCACTCGCGTCTAGAGTAATAGCTCCGGGTCCAGCAGTACCATTAATAGAGGTAATAGAGGCTGGTGAAGCCACCTCTTGCCAGTCATCAGCGTGTGCTCCATAGTTCGTTTCGGATGTGTTTTTGGTAATGACAAAGCTTTTGGTCCCCGTAGAAACCGTCGCCCAGTCTCCTGCGTTGGTATTGGCAGAAGCTAAACCAGTTAAGTCTGATTCATTTGTAACATTTCCTAAGAAGTCAGCTGTTAGTGAGATTGTGTTTAGATAGCTGTTAGGAATCTTGCCATCCCCTCCCAAGAAAGGTACAGCATACGATCCACCGGCATTAAGTTGAGTTCGGCTATAGGTATTATCCTCAAGATATCCCTTAGTTACAGCATCAGACGCAGCTTGGGTTACTCCAATATTATTAAGCCTCATCCCTTTAGCATCCCAATAGACACCAGACCCACTGTAGTCTTCCGCTGTAAGGAACTTGGTATCATCTACATACTTCTCATCAATAAGACCCTTGGCATTGAGTGGGCAGACACCACCCGCAGTTCCAACCGAGGGATTCAGGGTACCGAAGTTATGCCAAAGAGCATAGTTCTCTTGTGCCAGTCTAAAGTTTTGGTCCGTAGCTACGTTTAAGGAGGCGGCAGTTAAACGAGAGCCGGGATTAAAGTTTATACTCTTTATCGCGGAGGGAGTTTTTCTTAAGATATAAATCCTGTCAGAATCTTTAATATCTGGTAAGATATGTTCAGTAGTACCCCCACCAGTCAAGTCTTTTCTATTCCACTTCCATCCTGTAGCGGCTGA
>CEUI01060293.1_pt1 | contig 31404 bp, 46 predicted proteins | sample 531411 | NCBI WGS metagenome assembly CEUI01 (sample SAMEA2622841, study PRJEB7988) | marine metagenome | isolation source: saline water (ENVO:00002010), including
TCGAGACGACCACCTTCAGCTGGATCACCAGTCATCTGATAGATGCTATGGTCACCGAAGAACAGCAGGATGTCGTCGTTATACGGACACATTGCATTAACGATGTCTGGACTTTTGCCAGCATCAGCATTGTTTCCAGCGACAGCCATCGTAGCGGTTGGCGTAGAAGGACTGTAGTTCCAGTTGCGAGCATCACCAACAGCTGACATGTACCAGTTGTGTGGATCAGTGCTAACACCACTGCAAACAATACGACCACGCCACGTCTCAATCAGACGAGGTTCATTACCGCTATCAACCGGCAGAGAGCCAGAGGAAGCTGTCCATGTGGCGACTGTGTTTGTTGAAGCTGTCCACTGTTTCGTAGAAGCTCCATCAGCAAAGTAAACCACACCGAACAGTTCAGCTGAATAGATGGCAGGCACACTCGAAGACAATGCACTACTGCCACCCGTAGCAGTCGTGAATGCCGAGCTGGTAACCTTCGCCACTGTCCCATTGGTCACGGCGTAGGTCGTAACAGTTCTAGCACCAACCTCTGATTGGTCGCTTGGTGTGTCACGAGCTACTACCTGACCAATGTCCTGAACCTTACCGTCAGCTGTTCGAGCGTTAACGTACTTTGTTAATCCAGCTCTTTGCCCACCACGAGAGCGGCCAGTGCCTGGATCATAAGCACGAACATTCTGGCAATCGACGGTCGTTCCTTTAGGCTGTGTTTCATAGCCGGTTGATTCGACGAGTCCTTTGACTGGCCACGGCAAATCAAACCGTGTCAGTAATCTCGCCATTAGCTCATCGCTGCTCCGTTATTAGCAACAGGCGACCAGATGTAATCTGAGCCTTTTTCAATCGACATAAGCACTAGCAAGTCGCCAGCGTCAGCCATTGTTGCTGTGGTTTCGGTTCCGTTACCACTGTTTAGGATTTCACTGTCTGCACCTGTGATAGCTACGTCACCACCATCGGTTTTCAGACACAAAGCCAGAATGATGCCAGCTCGCTCAGGAGATGCAATCTTTCGGGTTTCAGATGCAGCCGTCACGATAGACACAATGCCTAATGTGCGGTCTACGGGAATCGTTCCACCATTGCCTGGATCGACGATGTTCATTTCCGGCTCACGAGCCAGTTGTTGAAGAATGTTATGTCCACTCATCAAAGGGTTCCTTCTAGGAAGAGATTAAATGTAGGTCTACTGTTCCGGCGGCATCGCCTTGCAGCTTGAGGAAAGCTGCACCTTCGATTGCACTGTCCAGTGCGAATACTCGGTTTGCAGCGACGGTTGTTGAGATGGCACTACCAGCGTTGTAGAGCTGTGTGTATGTGCCGTCTTCTGTACTGGAAATCCAATACGTCAGCGATGTGATGGATGAACCGTTGGGAACTAAGACGACTCCCTTCGTAAATCCAGAGAACACAATCGCATCTGAGTTGTCCTTGTCATCACTTACTGTGATGCTGGGCAACACATCGTTTTGTGGTGTGCAGTGCATAGTTCACCTATGGGTTCGTATCTGTAAAGAATGAGCCGTTGTACTTCACAACGTCTCCGTTCATGTATCTGTTTTGTTGTTCGTTCCATGCGTCCAGATCACTGCCATCGCCGTTGTATCCCATGCGTTCAGGTGTATGCATGAGCTTGTCGTAGGCTATTGAGGCATTGAGCCTGTTTTGGAATGCAGCTGCATGAATACCAGCGTTGTTGTCCATCCGTGCTTCAGCGATAGCCAGACACGACTCAAGGATTGTCTCAGCGTGAGCAGCACCACCTTTGGGATACGGATAGCTTGCGTCAATCTTTCCAGGCAGTGCGTGGTAGCGATAACTAAGCGTGTATGCCTTATCCGGTTTGGGATAAAGCATCAGCTGAAATCGCTGTCCGTTTGATCCGTCAGAGCTGATCGGACGAATAGCGGCAAGCTTCGGGTCACTGGCAAGATCGCTATAATCTCGCTGTCGCAACACTCTTATCCGATGCTCACCAGTTATTTCGATTGGGAACCAGCGACTGTCATCGGAGGAGTAAGTCATCTGGCCTATCAAGCCGCCAAAGTCTGCACTGAGTGTGTAATCAGATGTGTTGGCGACGGTTGACAGTGTTGTTGTTGGTTCGAGGAAGCTCCACTTGTAACCTGTTGGTGCGTTCTGTGTCGGAGCAGGGTGGTAGAAGTTGCGAAGGCCTGACTTCACGATGTCGTCGATCTGTGAGCCTTCGTCACTTGACCAGTTCGAGCTTGTGCGTTCACCAAACAGAAACCAGCCAATCTCCTTGCGAATGTCCGCATACGTGAGACTGAGGCTTGATTCAGTTGATGTGTCTGCCGGACTTCCGAGCGTCTTGATAGTGAACTGAACAGGTATGGCATCACTGTGTGTAAACAGCAAACCAACTACCGATGCGTTCATTTCCGCAGCGGTTAGGTTAACGCTGTACTGGCCGTTGCCTTCTTCGGCGACAGAGCCTGAAATGCTGGCCTGCGTGCCACCGTCTTTGGTAACATATTTACCTATGGCACTGGCTACGCCTGTAAGGGCAGCACCAGTGGATTTATTGACTAGGCCGAAGGTAAATCCGGTGACGGCTTGGTTGCGTATGAAACTCATTTAGTTGTTGGGGGGATAGGTATGGCGTTAAAAAGGTGTATTGATAAGGAGTGCATCACAACGTGGGCTTCGGGAGACCATTGTCCAAAATGTGGGCTAGCTGCCGACGTTTCTAAGATTGCACCGAAGCATGTTGCTTCCAAAACCGAATTGGCAGCAGAACTGTCCGACGACACAGAATTCAAACCATCTAACCTGCGATGGTTGCCAATGGCTTTCTACATAATTGCTTGCCTTGGTTTCTCTGGCTGGATTCTCATTGCTATCAATCTGGAAAGCTGGGAGGCATTTGGCTACGGCATTGGCACAACGATTGCTTGCTTGGGCAGTGGCCGAGTCATTGAACTCTTGCAAAACATCGATGACAAACTAGAGCAAAAAAGCCTGAGCGAGTCGCCCTGACGCAGCAGCCGAAGCTGCTCCATCTTTTGCCCTCAGACACACGCATGCGTTAGGATGTGTCTGGTAAGCCGGTGACGGCTTGGTTGCGTATGAAACTCATTTAGTTGTTGGGGGAGTAAAAGAAAAATATGTATTCAAGTTTTGAGGCGGAAATCCTGGACCCAGCTAAAAGTCAGACTACAGCTCAAACTCTAAGAAAAAAGTCTCCAGTGGATGAAATGTCTGATAGCGAGTTGCTTCGCAAAATCGCCAAGCACAGTGAAGAGTCTGCCCGCCACCTTTTCTACATTCGGATTGGTATTGCGGTTATTGTCTTTGTCCTGCTCGGTGGTTTCACTATTACATTCAGGTAGCCTGAGCGAGTCGCCCTGACGCAGCAGCCGAAGCCACTACGCCAGAGCTGACGCACAGGAGACTTAGTTAGCTACTTGCTCAGCCTGGAAACAAGCAACCCAATCAATGTGCATGATTGGATCAGTCGTTCCAGAACTGTGGCAAACAAAGCTAGGTGTCAGTTCCACGATTGGAATGTTCGTGGTGATGGTGTCCTTAGCCACACCGTTGACGTACGGTGTGATCTTGGTCAGGCCATCAATGACAAACCCAACTTTCACGTAGGCATCATCAACGAGAGTGTGAACTCCGCTGGTAGAGCTACGGCTTCCAGCCTTCTCACTATGGATTGCCAAAGCTGTCGTATTGATAGCTTCGTATCCAACGTGGTTGGCAGAAGAGTTTGCTGCTGAAGCAAACAGCGTTGAGTCAATCTCAGACAAACCAGCAAAAGCCTGAACAGTCGTTGAGCCGATGTCGGCCAACTTAATGCGAGCTTCGTAATAGATTTTCGCATTAGCGTTCGGGATGAAGCTGGAAGCAGCAGCTGCACCACCCATTTGAAGTTGTGCACCTTGGTTGTTGGTTGAGCTGGCAGAATCCAGCAGCAACACACCACCCTTAGCAGCAACGTCACAAGCGGCAGTACCGGCTGTTGCCTGAGTTAAAAGCCAACGAGTCGAGGCATCGTCAAATGCCAAGAAGTCGTCGATAAATCCAAAGCCTTCGTCTAAACCACCAACGCTAAGTTGCGTAAGTGGAGACTGACTCCAGATGTTAGGGGACAGACCACGCAGAACGGCATCTGACCCTCGTTGCGGTTTGAGATAAAGGTCACCCATTATTCAAACTCCTTTCCTAATTAGGCCACGTATCCGACGAAGTTTCTTCGACGATTCAGGCAGATGAAGTTACCCCAAGCATCCATGTGAACTTCACGCACAGTATGCTGACGTGCAGCTTTCTGTGGTGGATGCCACAACATGTCACGGCCCTTCTTGTAGTGCCATTGCAATGTCTTGTGGTTCACACCGTAGATGGGGTTTGAAGAATCGTTCGAGTCCAAATATGGAACCCAAACAACAGGGTTGCCCTTAATCACAACCGAGCCAGCGTACTTCATCAGGTCAGTCCCAAGGTTGTCATTGCGACTTTCCATGAGCTTCTCTAAATCAGCAATCACGCTGTAAGTTGTGTAGAACATGTGGTCACTTTCAGCCTTGCCACCAGCTAGTTCAGAGAACTGCTTAGGAGCTTGGAAGTAACAGTGAGAAATGGCCTTACGTATCTTGGATACGAGGTCATCCCGAGAACCAGCACTCTTATAGTTGAATGACCAGTTCTTCCAATTGCTTACATCAGACACCTTGATGCCTGCTGCACCGTTGGAGAATCCGCTAGGATCGCCACCAGTGAATCCACCACCAGGAGTCGTCGCTGACTTCTGAACCCAGAATGGGATGCCAGATGGACTTCGTGGGCTTTCTGTCGAGCTGCTAGGTGCAGTCCACAGAGCTTCTTCCATCAACTCAAAGTAGTCGTTGAAAGCTGAGTGGCGACGAATATCAATCTCACGAATGATAGTCTCACGGTCACTCTGGAAAGCATCTTCATCAACGTCATAGCTGAAGTTGACAGTTGCTTTAGTAAAAGGCTGCTTCGCTGTGGTCATCAAGTCTTTGACTGATGTAGCGTCAACACTGTACAGCTCAGAGAACTTTGCTGTTCCGGTGTTGGTTGTTTGAACCTTCCATTCAAGTTGTCCACCGCCAGAATACGGTGTACGTGTCTTGCCCTTCAGAAATTTCTGGGCGAAGACGTGGTGTTGTTTGTCGAGTGACAAGTCAACCCAACTCTTCTTTTTGAAGTTATTGAGAGTTAGAGTTACAAAGTCACCCAACTGGTCTGGGAGCAATGGCATTTTTCAGCCCTCCTATATTCAGACCGACTACGATCCGTTGTCCGACATCGCAGAGTCGTAAAACTCTTTTAGCACTTCACTGTTGACCAGTTCATCTACATCATCTGCAAGCTCAGGTTGAGCCGCTGTCGTTGCACCTGAACCAAGTCTACGGCGAGAGTTGCGGCGTGCTCGGTCGTTAAATCGTTGCCGGTGTTGGTTACTAATTTGTTCACCAAACACAGTGTGATATGCCTGTTTCACAAGCTCGTCCTGTTGAGGAACGAGAAGTCCCTGAGCTTCATAACCGGCAGCTAACACGTTGACCTGATCGAACAGGCGTTCCATGTTTTGTGCTTGCTGGCTACCAGGCTCAAGTTCCTGATAAGACGAATCACCAAAGAGTGCTTGGTTATCTAAACGAGATACAGCATTGTTGAATTGGTCTAACTCGCTAGCTGCGTTCTGCTGGTGCTGATAAGCCTCAGCTTGAGACACATACTGTTGTTGATAGGCAATTCGATCCTGCTGATCGAGAATACTGCGAGCGATGACATCAAGCTGCTGATCGTAGTACGACTGCATTTGTGCAGCCATTTGATCTATCGCTGTTCGTAATCCCTCGTCGTAGTCTTCACTCAAGTCCACACGGAATTGAGGTTGCTGAGTTTTGTACTGCTCAGCCGTCTGAGGCTGTTGTGTCTGTAGTTGGTTTTGATACCAGTTCTGCCATTGGTAGAGTTGGTCATTACCTTGGTTGAATTGGTCAACTACATAGTTCAACTGCTCTTCGTTTGCAAAGCCGTTCGGATCGAGTCCGTACTGCTGTGCTCGTGCCACCAAGTCAGGATTAAACGTCTGACCAGACACATCGTCATCGATGGAAGGTTCATCATCGACAACTGGTTCAGGCTCTGATTCAACAGAGTCTGATTGTTCTATTTCCTGCGGTTCTTCGTCGGTTGCTTCAACCTCATCAATGACCGCTAAATCATCTTCAGTAAGAGTGATTTCTTCTTCCTGTACTTCTTCGTTTACTTCTTCTGGCATCTCAATCTCCATAACCACCGTTGCGGTCAAACAGACCACGGTGCTTCAAATAGCGTGCGCGTTCACGGCGTGAGTGAAAAACACAATCACCGCTGTCCGTAAACGAAACTCCTGTAAATCCTTGTTTCTGTGCGTCTTCCCGAAACTCTTTGACTTGGTTCGGGTGTACTCCAGCTGCGTCGCTGACCAAGCCGGTTGACCAAGCGTTTGTGCCTAAACGTCTGTCAGCTTTTTTGACGTTCTCTTTGCCGAACTCAGGCAGCGGTTGATCGTGCCATGCGAGTTCGCCGTCTTTGTTGCGGTAGTAATATTTCTTCATTAGGATTGGTGTTTTAGAGGAGGATGTTATGCCAACTGTTAAGTGCCGTAAGTGTTACGAGGTTTTTGAAGTTCGTGCCGATGCGGAATGGGTCACGTGCAAGTCGTGTGACTATCATTTTCACACTGACCTCAGAAAACAGCTTCGCCATTCAAAGAAAGAGAAAAAACGACGTGCTAGGAGTCGTGACACCGACATAGGTTTCTTAGGGCTATTCGTTTTCGTGGTTGTTTTCTTTCTGGCGGTCGCCGCTGACTTTGCTGCCGTTAGAGCAGTGCAATCTCCCAATTCCGACTTTGCAAAACCGTTTTTTGGATTATTGTTTTCAATCGTTGCTCTGCCTCATGCGACTGTTGGGGCCTACGCCGCTGCATGTTTTACACGGTTAAGGATCGTTGATGGAGGAGCAGCGTATGCAGGCATATATCTGATGGGCTGGGCGTTTATTGGACTTCTTTGTTTGGCTGCCGCTAACTAGCCTTCTCCCGTCCCATCATTCCCATCTGTTGTTCGTTAGGTTGACCGCCTTGCAGTAGCTGTTGCATCACGTTGCTTCTGGCTTTGTCTGTGCCGCCGGTTGAAACACTCTTGCGTACTGACTCACGAACTGTGTGACTCGCTTGAGCCGGTTGTTCTGGAGTTGGGCCTGGACGTTCATTGCCTGGCTGATCGAACTTCACAATCGATTTCAGTCGTGGCATGTCCATGAGGTCTGCATAGACTTCAGTCAGCTCCTGCATGTCTACTGCTCCACCAGCCTGAGCAAGCACTTGCTCCATCGGCATAGCGATCTGAGTCACAAAGTTTGTCAGTCCCTGAACTCGTTCGCTCGGAGACTTGTACATCATGCTGAATGGCTCGACTTCAAAGTTGTAATCCCAGAAGTTTCCCTCTCGCACTTCAGGGTCCCAATCTGCACGAATGGTTTGGCCAGCAGCTTCAAACTCGTTCGGTATCTCAAGCATCTCGTCCTGCCAAAGCAGTTGGCCGAGGTCCTTGCAGATACGTGCGGTAAAGTCGACGACACGGTACTGCATGTTCGCTTCTCGCTTAGACACAGCACCATGGATGAGCTTGTCTTGGCCTAGCGTATCCGCTTGTGGACCAAGACCTGCCATCATCTGCAAGTTCCCAGCCATCCGATCGAATGTGTCTCTCATGCTGTGGGAGAACGCCTGATTTTGGGAGTCAACACCGCCCATCTTCATCACGTTCACGCTGTCAGGGTTGTCTACTCTTGTCCATTCACCGTCACTGGCACGTTCAATTCGGCGAGCATCGTCCTGATGTCCAGCCTGATAGAACGGAATGTCTTTCTGTCTTTGAGCCTGTCGTTTCTGTTTTCTCAGCAGTCCGTTAACCAGATCACTCAGCGGCTTGAGGTTCATCGCTGGTGAAACCGGCATGATGTTGTCGGGCACTTCACACGTTAGGCTCAGCGTGTGAAACGGTCCGTTTTCAGGTCCTTCCCATTCAACGATGCGTACTGGCTTTGTGTCTTTCCCAACCGGCATCGTTACGATCAGGTTGTCCTTCGGAAGCCAGATGTCCATCAGGTCAAGCATTGGATCAATGCCTGGTTCTGTGGTTTCAGCCGTTAGCATTTCACGTACTGGAACTTCGCCATCGTGGTTGCTGTAGTTCGGATACTGTGTTGCTGGCTTTAACTGCTCAATGACTTTGCGGTCGTAAGCCGAGTCGTTCATGACCTTCTCGCGACTAATGCGAAACTTGTTTAGGCAGAACGAACTCTTTCGCCACTCACTCGCTGTTGTGTCATACACAAAGTCATCAAGGCTGATGTTCTCAGCAAATGGTTTGCCTGGATCAACCCATTCATCTTCGCCCTCAAGTTGCACGAGTCCTGCGTCAGCGGTGTAGACCTTCACAATGCCAATGGCAAAGAAAGAGTCCATCACCGCCTTCCGCAAGATGTCTTCAAGGCGTATCTCTTTAATGAGATTGTTTAGGCTCAGTTGGAATGTGTGTGCAAACCATTCGATGTCTGGATGACGAGCAGTGACTAAAACCCTTGGACGATTCGCTGCCAAGCTCATGGTGTATGTTTCAGCCGTTTGGTACATCAGGTTCATGATGACTTCACGGCGATTCAGCTCATCCGTCATTCCGTAGTACGAACCAACGAAGTCTCGCACCATTGCCTTACGCACTTCACGAAAAGGCTTTAGTGCTTTGGTCGAATGCTGAATTGCTTTCAGCAGGCGGGTGCGGTCTAATTCTTTATTGGGATTCATGTGTTTTTAAGTGCTGTTGGATAGGGAAATGACCGAGACAGAGTTGAGCATTGGTTGTTGTTGTTTGTTGCTTGGAGTTTACATGCTGTGGTATTTCTTGGTGACGCGTCCCCGAGAGAAAGCTGCCAAGATGGAACGTGTTATGAAGGTTGTTGCAGAACAAAAAAGGGAAAGAAAGCGGGAGCGAGAGGTTCACGAATATTTTCAAAACGAGTTCGAAAAGCGAAAGCAAGCCATAGGCCAGATTGTTTGCCCTCAGTGTCAGTGGACTGGGACTTGGGGTGAAGGAATGTCATATCAGGAGTTCTTTGCTTACGACTTGCATAAAAAATACGAAGTTAAAATCGATGAATTGCTCGTTCGCGAGGCCGACAACTTGAATCTTGAATCCCAGTTCAAATGCCCCATGTGCAAATCCACCAACTGGCAAAAGGCTTAGTCACCAGCCATCGTTGTTCTGTAACGCTAAACGGTCTTCGTGCTCTTTAAGTCGCCATGCCATGCAGCCGTATGGCAAGTCTTCTTCAAACGCATCTCGTTCAACTGGTTTGCGTGCTGGTCTGTCCTTCGTCGCATGCCATGCAATCGCTGCTGCAATTACTCGGTCACCATGTGCCTGACCTTTGGCTGAGTCGTCCTGTGTTTTTACAGAGCGACTGTGTACGACTTTCCCCTGCTTGTAGACGTACTGCCGACATTCATTTAGTAGCTTCTCACTGCGGATGCAGTATTCACCGTTCTGAATAGCGGCTGACATCTGGCTAAGTACAGCAAGTTTGTTTTTGTCCGTACTGAACCAACCTGGATTGCGTGTCTTCTTGCGATAGCTTTTGTTCTCGATCTCACGGTAGTAAATGTTGCCGTAGTTACGTTCGAGAACTTGCTTTGTGTATGCTCCACCAGGAGGACCATTCATTTCCCAGATCAGGTAAGCGTTGTTAAACCACTTTGCTGTTGCAATCGTGAGGTCAGCAAACGCTTCAGGTCTGAGCGTGTTAGTTGCAAACTCGGCAACCTGTTGTCCAGTTACCGTGTCTACAGCAACTAATACAGAGTTACTTGTGTAGTCTCCACCTAGTCCGGCAGAGATGTCACAGCCGATCACGTACTGTCCACTCTTTACAGGTACACCGCTACTATCACGGTGACACCAAACTTTAAACGGACCGTCCGAAGTCTCATTAAACTCGGGAGTAAGGTCTTCTTCGTCATAGAACAGGATTCCTTGCTCGTAAGGGCGAAGCAGTCCTGACTTACCTTGTTCGTACAAGTCTTTGCCGAAGATTTGATACTCAGAACCGCCGTAGTCACGGTCTAGTTCCTGTGCGATCGACTGTGGTGTCGCTCCTGGACGCTGGCATTCTTGGTCGTAATACGGTGCTCGAACCTTGCCATCAAGCACAAACTTGTAGCCTTCAGGGAACTTATATTCCTTGTCGAGGATTTCAAGCACACCGTCCTTGCTTGTGTATAAGCCAACGCCACGATCAGGATGTTCAGTCCAGTTAAGGATGATCTTCTTGATGTTCGATGGCGTGTGCATCACATCGTAGTAAGCACCGCTTGCTCCTTTCGGAGTAGACACAAACACACGACAGTCAGTCGCATGCTGTGTCGCTGCCAACGCTTTGTAGTCGTCACCAGTTGGGAACGCTGCATATTCGTCGATAGCAATGGCTTTCTTACGTCCACCACGGAAAGCGTCTTCCGTTGTTGATGCTCCTTCAAACGTCGAACCGTTGTCTCGGTTTTCCATCAGCATCATTGAGCGGTATGTCTTGGACGGTTTCATCCAGGCAGGTAATCCACCACGACCACCATCTCCATTGAGCAGGAAGTCTAGCTTCCACATCAATGTGTCTTTCTTTCCTGGCTTGTCTACCAGATCAGCAGTACGAGACATAATCCCGAAGCTACTGAAGTCGTGAAACATCCAGTGATGAAAGAAGAGAGTTAGGAACATCCATGTCGCTCCCAAGTCTCTCGACTTTTCAACACCAATGTCGTGCTGACCTAACACTTCATCCATTTCGAGGAATGCTCTGTCTTGGAACTTGTAGGTTCTAAACGGAATCACATTACTCGTTGTTCCCACCAACCGACTTCCACGTGGCTCGTAAAGCCAGCAGAATGTATTGATGAAAAACAGGACATCGTGCTTACAAGCAGTCCAGAGAGTTCGCTGTCGTTCGATTGTGTCTGCCCATTGAAGCAGGTCACGTCTGAACTCCAGATTCTCTTTCAGTCCTTTGGGGACTAACTCGTATAAACTCAAATGAACAATCCGTTTGGTTGAGCTTCAAGCGTGTCCTGAAGCCGGTGTAACCACTGCCACCACACATACGATTTCCAAATTAGCACCAGGAAGTATAAAGTTGCGGCTATGTGGAAAAGCGTTCCTGTGATGTAGAACAGTCGGTTACGTTTCATGTGAGACACCCTTATAAAAGTTCGGAAAGCATTGCTTCGATTTGCTCAACGCTCTCCTGTGTGTCTCTCATTCCTTGATCTTCTGTTGTGCGTCCAGATTTCAGTTGTTCACCCAATACCTTGTCGAAGAACTTAGTCTGATTGGCACTGGCCCATATCAGCATGTTCCACGCTCCTGGTGTTGGAGCATCATCCGGCTTCGTCTTCCAGTTCGTCATCTCGCCAACTGCCTTGTGCAAGTTATGAAACACAAAGGCGATGTCAGGAGGCAACTCGCTGTCGTTGATGTCGTACTCGCCGAGTATTTCGATCAACTCTTCCTGTGACTTCTCTTGTTGAACGGCCTCAAGCTGTTCAGGTATTCCAGCCATCCCAAACTTGAGAAACCGCTCGTGTATTTCCCGCTCAACGGCAGCAGACACAAAGCCCATTTCTGCCATCACTTTGTCGGACGCTTCCTTCCAGCCATCACACTCTTTCTTGGCTTCCTTGTAGCGTCTACGCCATTCAGCTCCACGGCCTTCTCGTTTGAGCCGGTTGATGAAGAGCGTTCGTGTTGTTGTGCCTTTAGCCACGATTTATATTGTTTAGTTGAGGGAGTTAGGGTTTGAGATTACTAGCTAAAATTTTCTGGCCATCGGTGTTTGTGGGACTATTTGGATGGCTCTTTTTGCTTGTTGGGCTAGGGTTTGTATTGGGGGGATTGATCCTTCTATCCGGCCTTGGAGCAGCTATCGCAGTTTTGGTTTGGATCTACCTAGCTTGCAGGTACATGGAGGTTATCCACGACCGGTTATGTTGGCTCTATCATAAATATCCAGTCATACCGAGAACCCTGATTTTCTCGATTTTGGTAGTCGCATTAGCCACTCTTAATTTGTTGTTGCAGGGTTGGTTGTTTTCGGAGGAGGTTTGGGCATTCTTTAGAGAGCGACGATTTGGCCCACCGAAGTAAAGCACCTTTATTCTGTCAGTTCGTTATTTAGGTATTTGTCAAAACAACCTTCGCAAAGCCAGCCCTGCCAACACGGTTCCGACACACCAACAAGGTCTTCTTCAACCTTGCGATTACACTCTGTGCAGACATTCTTCACCTGCTTGTCTTGAGTGTCTTGTACAGTGTCAGTGCGTTGGTGTGCGTTATCGCGAGACCGACAATGTCTGCATCCATTTCCGTCGCTGTCAGATTGATTGACCATTGGCCATTGCCTTCGTGTGCTGCACTGTTGGAGGTTGTTCCTTGAGTGCCACCGTCTTTAGTTATCTTGGTTGTCACTGAGCCGCTCGTGATTGCAGCTCCTGTCGTCTTGTTCACCAACACAAAGGTCAGTCCTGTCAGGGCTAAGCCTTTGCGGTATGTGTCTTCTGTTGCTACGTCGCCGATCAATATGTTTGACTGAGCGATGATTGGTGTGACGTTTTGGGTTACGGCTAACCCTCTTGTCACTGCGTATTTGATTCCTCCTGTGAATCCAGGAGCGACTAAATGCTTTACTGCCATTAGCTCGCACGAGTTCTGCTAGTTGGATTACTTGCGTCGTTAATAGTCCATGTCATGGCCGTTGTACTGCCATCCAGCTTCTTGCCTGTGATCGTGGTGCTACTGATGGCGAACTCACCAACCGCACAGTAAATCATGTACAGCAGTTGTGCTGGCGTAGCAGCTGCTCCGTCAGAGGCGTAGCTCTCTGTCTGAGCCGTTGTCCACATTGCGTCCATTTCCGCCTTGGTCGGTGGATCGTAGGCATTCAATGCGTCTGTGCATTCGCTCTGCACTTCAGCATCCCACGAACTGTTCCATGGAACTGCTGTCAGTCCTGCACCCGCTGAACCGATTTCGGCAGTGTCAGTTAGGATGTCAGCCACGTATTTGCCGAATGTACCTGAGCTAGCATGACCACTAGCAGCTTCATCCCAGACGGCATCAGCGATGTCGGCAGCACTAGCACCGCCTCCACCACCAGTTGTCCAAGCGGAATCACCTCTATCTCTGAGAGCCTGCAAGCTGTCAGTCGTGTTCACGTAGTCATCCCAGTCGGCTGTTGATTCTTTACTGACAAGCCGTGCGATGATTGAGTTGTCGGTCACATCTGATCCAGCTACCGAAGCAGACACAAGGTGATCGAGTCCGTAGGTTTCAATTGCTGCATCACACGCTGCGTTTATTTGATCGGTTGCGTCGCTACCTTCGATGCTAGCCACATCGACCCTAGCATTGCTGTCGAAAGCACTAGCACTGGCAGCAAACAGGGCATCATATATCGCTTCCTCCAACACGTAGAAGGTTTTGAATACGGGTAATGCTCCTGACTCATGGCAGGCTACTAGCAGCTCGCCACATGTGTTTGTGTCTGTGGTATCAAGCACAACGATGTAGTAGCCGATTTCATCGTGCGATGAGCTTGAGCTTTCGTTCTTCTGAGCGAAGTTTCCACCTGCTTTGGATAAGCGAATATCCGCCTGGCTAATCGTTAAACCAGTTTCGGCAGTCTTGCCGTCAGTCTCGTCAAGAAACGGACCAAAGCGAAATGTGTAGGCTGTTGATTGCTTTAGGAACATTAGGCTCGCATCTGTCTGTAAGTGTTAAGTGCTACTGGCACAGCGTCTGAGCTACCGCTGGAAGCGTCAGGTGTTTCTAAGTACACCTGTGTGACTTTCATCTCATCTCCTGCTCCCATGCCACCACCTGAGCCAGCGAGCATGGTGATTCGCATCTTCAAGTCAGTCCAATCACTAATACCGCTGGTATCGCTGATTGTGTATGAGTAAGCAGTCCAACTACTGGTGTTTACACTTGAATTCGTTGTTGTTGCCTTTACTGAGCTTCCCTGAAGCAGTTCAAGCTTCAGATCAGGTGGATCGCCAGTAAATGCGTTGTCTGAGGTTAATGCCTTGTATTTGATGTATGAGTTCCCAGAATCAGGAGCAGACACATCACTCAGTCGCACAATACAGGCTTCACTGCTGCCGTTGTCACTGACCCTGATGTACGTTGTGTCATCATCAGCACTGGACTCGTCAATGCTTGTGTACAGCGTCGAACCACCAGACTTGTCCGTCCAGTTGCCGTCTGTATCATCTGCATCAGGGCGTGCAAACTGAGCCACTAGTAGCCTCGCTTCATCTTTCTGCCAGACTTCTTAGCAGCACGCTTCGCAGCGGCCTTGCCCTTCTTGGTGTATGGATACTTCTTCTTTCCAACTTTAGGCATCGTCGTTTATTCCTTGCTTCACGTAATAGGAGCTCTTGCACTCACTGCACTCAACCCTTTCGGGGTACAGTACCCACCATTCGGCTTCGTCCAGTATTTCCCGCTGGCTTTGTGACAGGTGTTCGTCTTCTAGGTGTATTCCTCGAATCCAGTTTTCCCGCCCACATTCATCACAGTCCCATCGCCAAGCGGCGTGTAGTTCCACTGTTTCAGCCATTTTGAGTCTTGCTCCTGTATGAGTAAATCCGCGTCGGCTCGCTCAATCCAGCCGTTTTCGGCTAGAGGTTTCACAACGTTCTTAAACGCCATTTGTGCGGCCTGGTGCGCCCCTAGGTAGTGTTCTGTGCGGAAGCCAACAAGGTTATTCTCAACGATGTTGACAGCGTCCTGTACGGCTTTGAGGTTTTGGGTTTTCATTTTTTTGTGCGCGGGCCTTAGGGGCTAATTAACGGGACTCCGCTGGGTGGGGTGGGGGATTTGGTTCGGATTTAGCGGCCTACTATATGTAACACCGGCAAACGTTTTACACTGCTATACAAGTAGATGAGGCCGTTCCCATGCCACCGGTTGGCAACCGTGGCACATATGGCCGGCAATGGTCACCGTCTCAATTGGTGGCCACGGCCCACGGCCATCAACGTCTAACGGTGGCCGTCGATGCGTCTTACTATTGTACGCATCAACACAATGAACCAACGGCACGTATTGGCCCGTAGGAAATAGTTGGGAATATTTTGCAAATAATTGCCAAATGGCAACAAATAGTATTTGACAGCATGCCGATAAGCTTTATGATATGTTGCCAAGTGACAACACCTGCAACAAATAAAAACGGCCCGCAGTGCTGCAACACAAACGGGCCTGCTAACCACCCACTAATCAAATGAAAGGTTAACACAATGAGTTTACCAACTGTAACAGCACGAATCTACGTTGCCTGCCTTGCCGCCTACAACAACGGTATTCTTCACGGCAAATGGATAGACGCATCTAGCGACGAATCCGAGATGCAAGAGGCCGTTAACGCCATGCTTGCCGAGTCACCAATCGAGGACGCAGAAGAGTGGGCAATCCACGACTGCGAAGGCTTCGCACACTTGGACGAGTACGAGGACTTCGACGTGATAGCCGAAAGAGTCGGACACTGGGAAACCTACGGACAGGACGAGGTCGAAGCATACGAAGGCTACTTCGGCGAATTCGACGCCGAGGACTTCCAAGACCGCTACGCCGGAGGTTGCCGAGATTACCACGGAGACCGCCGCCGTTTCGCCTGCGAACAGTTCGAAGAACTGATGTTATGCGATTACACGGAAGAGCAACGAGACACGTTCTGGAGTCACGCAGATGAAGACTCAATTCTTCGGTGGTTCGAAGACTGGAACGTCTTCGTTGAAGACAAGACGCCAACGCCTAGCAATCAGGCTTCATGGTGCTACGTCTTCCGAATTGACCTCTAAGCCGCAAGGCTTCTCCACCGTTTGGAATTAATGCCGGTTCGGTTCCGGCACGGTGGCCTCTTTACTCACTAATCACATTTTGAAAGGTAGAAACGATGATTAAAGAATTTGAACCATTCAAGCGCAAGGTAGCCCACAACCGTGGTAACTGTCGCATTTGGATTGAAGGTAAGAAACTAATTGAGGCCAACATTAACAACGGTGACCGGTTTGACTGCAGGATATTCCCGACACATGTTTTGTTGGATTTTCATCCCAATGGTGAACGGAAGGTATCCGGCAAACCGGAACGGCCCATTATCGACATCAATACGGCCCGTCTCAATCCGCTATTTGATTCGGTATCTCATTACATGGTTAGCCATGCCGGTTATGTCGATTCGCTTAACCTCCCTCACGTTGTAATCAAACCACACGATGAAGGGAGCTAAACATGTCTGAATTGAACCGACAAATCAAATTCTACGAGACACACGACGAGGTTCTATGGCGGTTACACGAACGGTCACGAACAACGTTGACGTATGAGACTTGGTGGCAATGGCGTAACCGTCTTTGCGAGTTACGACAGGAATTGAGGGAGGTGTCTGATGATTGACACACAAACGAGATGCGACGAGTTTGGCCTCACTATGCCGGAAGATTGTGACTATCTAGCGGATGCACTGCTGGCCCTAGGCTTCACTGATTGGACGTATCCCAACGATGAACAACCGTCTATGGGAATTCAGCTAGTGCCGTCGACAAGTACTCAAGATTGGTACGCGCAAGTGTTCTACGGCACTAGCAAGCCGGATGGATTCGCAAGTTACACCGTGCTAGTCAGTGCCGGTGGCATTTGGGGAATCGATGACTATTGCGAGTCGGAAGACTGCGAGCATTGGACTGAGGCCCTTCGAATGTTAGTCGAGGCCCTGAAACTGTCGAGCGATATTCTGGCCCGCATTGACTACCTAAACGAGATCCGGAGGCGGATTTGATTTCCAGGCAGCCTGGATTTAACACCAGAGGGTTTCTGCGGCACTAGCCGTGGGGCGGTTCGACTCTGCTCCGGTGTTCTGTTTACTCACTAATCACTTTTGAAAGGCAATGACATGAAACCGGTAATAGAAACTCAGTCACTGGCTGAACTGTTTTGCGCAGTCGAGGACGTGACCAACCAGCTAGACGCTGACCAACTTTACGAGGTGTTAGTCGCTGCGAATTCGTTTGATCAAATGAAGGAAATCTGCGACATGCCAGAGGCGAAACCAGAACACATGTATGCAATCAACCAGATGCTATGGTCAGCATACGAGCTTAAGATAGGGAGGGTGTAATGAAACTAATCGCCTATGCACGTGTTAGCACTGGTGATCAGCAGACAATCGAGGCTCAGGGCGATAAAGCCCGAGCCTTTTGTCAGTTGCATGACCACGAACTAACACACATCTACACTGATGAGGGCGTGTCCGGTCAAACCATCGACAGGGACGGCCTGAGAGATTGCCTAAACGCTTTGAAGAAGGCCGATGGGATAGTCATCACAAAACTCGATAGGCTCTCTCGTAGTCTCAGGGATTGGTGCTGGTTGATGGATTACATTCACGGCCAGAAGAAGGTGTTGGTCAGTGTCACCGATGGCATCGACACATCAACTGCGGCAGGTGAGATGATGGCCAATATGCTGGCTACGTTTGCCCAGTTCGAATTGCGGTCAATCAAAGAACGAACGCTAACTAGTATGAACTACCTACGCAAACAGAATCGTAGGATCAGCAGACACGCTCCCTACGGCTATGAATTCGATCCAAATGACTCACAACACCTCATTCCCCATAGCCAGGAAGCCTGGATATTGGGTAAAATCCGTGGATTACACAGTCAAGGCTGTGGTTTTGCGGAGATTGCCAACCGACTGAATTCGGAAGGCCGTTTGAATCGTTCGGGGAAACCTTGGAACCGATCAGCAATCTATAAAATCGTGAAACGACAGGAGAAGATTCGTGGATAACAGACTAAAAGATGTTGGGTTGGGAGTCCAGCGACTGATGAAGATAGTGAGTAAAAGAGAGCTACTCGACTACATCGAGTCGCATCGTAAGGTGCGTGGTCTGAGTCTCAATCAGGTCACGCAAGGGGCTGACATTGATAAGTCCCAGTGGTCACGATTCCTCAGCGGTAAACGTGAGCCAACATATGACCACCTGTTCGCTATGGCCAAGGCCGTTGGATTACGCATCAACCTTTCGGCCAGACCTAACTGAATCGACGTTAGCCTCGAACACAGCACGGGCAAAACCCATTGGGGTTTCGGCCCTTTTATTTGCACGTTCAGGCCCAGGCGATAGCTTCCAAGTCTTTTCCTCGACCCCATCTGGCTTCTCGGTGAACTCGAACTCAGGCATGATGAATCCGTTGCCAGACCATATCCATGTCTGCTTTTGATTCAGGTCACCGTAGTTCCAGTGAGTGAACTTATGGTCAGGCTTACGCCAACACGTACTCAGCCGGCTCATGGGGTTCTCTAGCATCCACGGCACGCCATACCATTCGCAGATACGGCGACAACCTTCCACTACCTGCAACGCATCAACCAGTGCGGTGATGCCTTTCTTGCCCCAGTCCTGAGCCCCTGATAGCGACAGGTGAGTGCAGGGTGGGAAGGCAAAGATGATAGCGGGTTCGGGTAAGTGATCAGGTGTGATGGCTCGGACATCTGCCCATTGGTATGTGATACCGTTTTTGGTTTCATCCCGTCTGATCTTGTGCTGCGTGTCGATACACAGACAATCAAACCCTGCTTCAGCCCATGGCTTGACCATGTTGCCCGTTTTGTCGCACAGGCTTATGACCGTTGGCATAGATTCGCTCCTTCGCAAAATGAATCAATCGTTTCAGATAGAACTCTGCCTTTTCGAGGTCCTCTAGTTGCCGCGCGAGGTCAACGTGTTTGTGCCGATGGCGATAGACATACTTCAACACTTGGCCCTGATGGAAATCAAGGTTCAGCCCTTCGATGGCTTCAATGCATTCCATCGATGACTTGAGGTAGTGCTGAGGTTTGTTTACGTTATCGGACATTCTGGTATTCCAGGTATTTGCTGAAGTGGTGGTGAATGCGTTTCGCCTGTTCGAGGTTGATGTGCAATACAACACTCGGGCCATCTTCGGCACGTCCAAAGATTGCGAATCGTTCATTGTCTGGGGCGTAAGCACACGTTAGTTCATCGCCTGCGAGGCTTACGACAGTGGGGCCGTCAGTTATCATAGTGTCCCTCCATAAGAGTTAAATGCTTCGATCATGGCTGGTAGGTCGTCGAGTTTGACGGCCAGCAACCACGGTTTATTGTTCTGTCTGGTGAGTACCACGGGGATTTCGGTGTAGCGTTTGTCGCTCTCAGCCTGATCCATCCACTTGTACATCTGCATGCGTTCCTGTCGCTTGACTTCGAAGTGCAGGCCATCGATATCACACTTGATATCAGCGTCTCCATCAGCACCGCAGTACTGCTGAGCTCGTCTGGCCTCACAGTCAAACAGGCGATTCAGTTCAGCCGCAGCTTCACGCTCACCACGCTTTCCTTTGTCTCTTGATGCCTTACCCATTCTTTACTCCAAAATTCCAGATATTAGTGATGAGCTGGACGAAGGTATCGAGGTGACTCTCGCTTTTGCCCAACGGACTGACTCGCTTGATACAGTCGGAGTCGTTTTTTTTTGGACGGCACGACTTAGCCGTTGTTCTTCCGTCCAGTTGTCCTGAATCTGTTGGGTTACACGCTTGATACGGGCATCCATAACTTCCTGGGCACGAGGATCATTGGGAAAACACATTGCCCAGATTTCTTCCTCAGTCGTGTCATCTGGCGGTAGCTCTTTTTGCTGCCCAATGAACTCACGCTTTTCGACATACTTGGCAAAACACTGATTGCACAACTTGTCATGCTTGGAAACGTAGTGGTATGCACGATTGCACCAGGTACATTTAGTTGACATTTCTACTCCTTTGAACTGAATAACTGCCGTGCGCCATCGAACTCGATTCGCACCTTGGTTTGATTGACTGGCCCGTTTCTGCGTTTCAGCAGGAACACGTCATAAGCTGAACGGTCTGCATCTGGGTCACTGGATTTCGCCCACCAGTAACCTGTGGCCACACCACATGCATCACGTTCGATGCCACCGGAGTTAGCCAGATCGCTCATGCTCATCTCCAGCTTTTCCCGTTTGTCTACGTCACGAACTAACTGGCTGAGGGCCAGCATCGCTACGCCATAGTCACGACATAATGCCTTGAGACGTTTGGATGTGTTGGTTGTCTGCTCATACAGGTTGCCGCCAGAGCCGGTGAGCAGTTGGATGTAATCAACACATACCAACTTGATTCCATGTCTTTTAATGGCCGAGATAGTTGCTTCTTCGCATTCTTCAATCGAGCCGACGATGCGGAACTGTGTTGGTATCACATTCTCTGCGTTGTAGTACGCCTCCAGTTTGCGACGAACCGCATCTTTATCCTCGATCCACTCGGACTCAGAACCACCGGCAATGGTTTGCACATTGCGGCGACCAATCTCGTACTCGCCCATCTCTGCGGATAAGAAGAGCGTGGGAATTCCTTGCTTCGAATTGTGGTACAGTAGCTGCAAACCGAGGGCTGTCTTTCCCATTCCAGGCCTCGCTCCATATACCCACATTTCGCCGCCAGCAATCCGCATTCCAGCTAAGTCGAGACTGGCTACGCCTGTTGAGAAGTAGCTTTGAGTGCCGAGCTTATCGAGGTAAAAGTTTGAACAGTCGTGGATTGTTGAGGTCGCATGGTGAGAAACAGGTTTCTCCTGAGCAAACTCATATGCCTTTCGGACGGTTGCTAAAACCCAATCGTCACGACTGCCCTTTTCGTAGTTGTTTTCGTAGCACCACACACGGATCATTTGCTCAATGTCGAATGTGGTGAAGTGTCGTTTGACTGCCAGCACTGCCATGGACTGGACCAATGAGGACATACTGCGGTCCTCAAGTCCTTCCTTTGATCCATGCCATCGTTGAGCTAATCGGTCATGAGGGTTGAGCCGGACAAACGTTGCAATGGCTGAAGGTAAGTCACCGTCAACCTGAACCGGTGTTGCTGGCTCAAGTCGAGTGTGCAGCCTCGATGCGTAATCCTGCATTTCGTCAGGGTCAATGGTTTGGATTGACTCCACATCCATCTCAAGCCAGTTTGATTCCACGTCAACGAAATGGCTTTTGTTCCAGAACGGATAGCGGATTAAGTTTCCGTAGCCTTTACCACGTAAGCGTTCCTGCTTTGGGAATATCTCGGTGAGTGACATATCGAGTTGGCTTGCGACCAATCGAAAGAATGCCCGTGGCTTGTATGCCTCAACCGGTTGGTTGAAGAATATCCAGATGTGAGCACCACTGTTTGCCGAGTGTTCGACGTAGACTGGAAAGTTCTGCTCGACCAAGTAGTAGTAAAGCTTCTCGACTTCCTTACGCCATTCAGGGTTCGGATCGTTTTCGTGGTTGTCGATGTCAACACATGCCAACATCACAGTGTTGTCAGCCAGCATCGGGTAAAACCCGTAGCAAACCTTTCCACCACGATGGAGGTCGTCGAATATAAGTTCGGTAGGTGGCTTCTCAGTAAACGGCTTGAAGTTACTGCCTGGAAACTGTTTAGCTACCACATCATCTCTGCCGACGAAGTGCTCTAAGATCAGTCCTGTGCTGGTTCCCATCTTGGCCCTCTCTGCTGCACGTTTTCATTGAATCCACCCCATGACTCTGGGTAGAGGTAGCTTTCCTGATTGAGCCACGTCGACGCATGCTGGCGGTAGTCGCCTTCAGATGACACACGGTTAGGTGACCATGCGGCGTTGTATTGTATTGCCCTGCAAACCAAGTACTCATGCGGGTTGTCACTGCCGCCAATCAAATGCTCTTTGGTTTGTTCGAGTGCTTCGACTGCACGGTGATAGGCCTGAGCGGCACTGCGTTTGTTGTTCTTCTTTGGGTACACATCCCAGAAGTAGCCGAACTCTTCGGTGTACAACTCACGAGCCTGCTTGCGAGACTTCTGTTTGCGGGCATTCTTAGTTGCCTGCTGTTGTTCGAGGAGCAGGATGATTCGCTCCATCAACTCGATCATTCGATTAAGTTTTGATTCCATTCTTTTGTCCTTTCAAAAAAGAGTGACAGCAGCTCCTTCGGGAGAAAGGTAGAAAACCCTCCAGAGCTGCTGCCACGGCGCGGCAGGGATGCGGTTAACCGAGGTCAGGCCCGATGCGTGTTCCCGCTGTCGGTGCTGGGGCAGAGGAGGACCCCGCACTTCCAGCGTCAAAAGCATCTCCAAACATCGCATCGAGCTCTGCTGCTCGGGAGATATCTAGAGGGGCAACAGCTTTACGTGGCCGAGAGATGGACCACCGCTCTCTCATCTGACCGTCAGTACCAGCCTCCTGCTTGCACCAAAGCCTTACTTCATTTCCCCGTAGGTCGATAAAGTTAGGGCTCTCAGGAGAAATCTGAGAGGGCTTTCCATGAAAACCAGCTGATGCCAAGTCTTCGGCAACCCAACCTTTGGTTTTCTCGGTGAGCGACATCCAAATCGTTCGCTCAACAGCATCTGGCACTTGGCTGATGCTGCCATCTTTCTCCTCTTTGGCGAGGATGCGGCACTTCAGAACAATCTGTGGAGTGCCAGTTGATGCCGGTTGAAGGGCCTGCTCAAAAATCTGTCCGTGGTATAGACCACTAAAATTAAAATCGTTCATTTGAAAAAACTCCTACCTGAACGCCTAAGAAGAACCCAGTGCGGTCTTAAAGTTAGACCACGCTTCCTGGGGTGTTTTGCCAGCCGAGATGAGACTCGGTAGCCCATATCTGTTTTTGGCAATAAAAGATGCCTGACCTTCGGTGTGGATGATACGCTCAGTACCACCACGGCCTTTGGATCGAAGCCCGTCTTTTGCCACAACGATTACGTTGTCGATGAAAAGGATCGCATCAGCCCAACGTTCAACACATGGCCATAAGGCTTTGTGCATGTCCGGTTGGTAGCGACTGAAGTCACCGCCACTCGGATTTGAAAAGTTGCCAATCTTCACATGACAAGGTGCGAAGATGTGCAGTCCCTTTTCAAGACGTAGCTGTTCGATGTCGTAGAATAGTTTTCGCCATCGTTCTGCTGCGACCTGATAGCCAGCCCCGTAAGCTTGGAACTTCTGCATGTCGCCGCCGTAATGCTGGTCACAAGTTTCCTTGATGCAGCCGACAGCCAAACCATTGACGGTGTCGATAACAATCGACTTGTAAGGAACGTCGTCGGTTTCACGCAGCTCATTAATAAGCTTTTCAAAGCCACTGAAGCTGTTGATCTGATCGATGTAATCGACCTTCTTGATGATTCCCGAGGTCATCAGGGTTACCACGCCATCTTCACCTTGAGTGGTGACAATTAACGGGTCGGGAGCTTGGGCAGCGAACGATGTTTTGCCACTGCCTGGTGAGCCGAGGATGACGACACGCATTCCACGTGCGTCCGGCTCATTCTTGATAAGATCAAGAAATGACATTTTGCGTCTCCTTCTTAGTTAGCCAATATTGCTCAAGTGCGTCATGAACCAGCGAACCGTATCGCAGTGCCGCACTATCCTCACGAGTTCGTTTTTCGATTCCCTGCACGTACATGAAGTAGTACTTGGCTCGGCAGCTATTGAATGTGCCGATGCGGGAATGACTTAGATTGAAGCGTCCAGATGACGCAGCTCCCCTCCTTGGTTGCCACGTATCGGAGTCGAGCGAATCCATGCCCGAGCAGAGCTGAAAGTACGGACATGGCGAGCCAAATGAATGGCAGGCTCCCGTGTTCTGGTAGAACAGCTTTTCATCTTCGGTACGCTCTATTTCCTTGGCGACCATGATGAGCTGGTTCAACGCAGCTTTCAGTTCCGATTCACTTCTTGTGATTCCAGTTTTCCGTTTGAAGTAGGTCTCAGCCTGTGTCCTGACCGTATGGGTGACTCTCGCTCCGTACATCTCAGGAGTTTCCTTCTTCAGGTCTCCCGATTGATATTGAGTCAGCGAATCTTGCGAGAGCTTTTGCTTGAAGTACGAATCGTTTTCTTCGATTTCGATTCGAGAACCTAGCGGTTTGTCCTCAGTACCTTTAGGTATGGCTTTTGGCCGGAGAGCAACTTTACGAATTACATCGAGGTGGGTTTCTTCAATAGGCTGCTCATTTAGCCAACCCAGAATGTGGTAAAGGCTGATCTGCCGCTCAAAGCTGGTCTTGGTCAGCTGAGGGTGGAAAGGATTGTCCAGTGCCGATGATGTCGTTTTGTGCTCAAGGTTGATTAGTTGACCACGAGAGTTGCGAAGCATCGTGTCGAATCGACCGGTCAAAGTAAACCGAGTGCCTGGAATCGTTGCTGTCAGAGTCTGTTCGGCTGACACAACCTCATGTAGGTCATTGTCATGAACTTCGTCGTATACCTTTAATAAGGAAGCAGCGGACTGAACCTCATAGGCATCAGCACCCTGAATCTGCGCGGTGTGCAGATTATCAAGGGCAGCAAAGATCGGCGTTATCGGCTTATCAATCATCATTCGGTAACCTTCCGTTTCTTTCCGCTAGCCAAGTGTTTGCGGCTTCAAACGTCGTGAAACGCTGACTGCCTGGTTGGCAATGCGGAAAACCGTAGTTCTCGCACCAAAACCCAACGGTCTTGGTTGCAACTCCAAATCTCTTGGCGATCACGGATAAGGGTTGAAAACTGTCATGTTCAACGTCAAAATTCCATTTCATGGGGCTTCTCCTTAACAGGTTGTTATTGGTGTCCCCGACCGCATGAGTGAATTTAGTATATAAATGCAACAAGATCACTTGACAATAATTTATTTTGCAGTCAAACTCACATGTAGCCGATAGGTGATAAGAGGACACAAACGTTAAAAAATAAGGGTTAGAGCATGAGTAGCTCAGAAAATCGCACTTGGGCAGATTTTGTGAAAACTTGGTTGGATGGTGGTGAGCTTGGTTCCGTAAAGGGGCTCGGATTGCGTAAAACCAAAAAAGCTATGTCGCATAGCTTCACGCCTTATGACACATTGCAGTTGGGTCTAACTTTGCGTGAGCTCGGCGCGTCATTGGTTCAGGCTTCAAAACGTTTAGAGCTTGCTGAGGTTGAAGCAGCAAAAGTCCAGAAGCTGTATGTGCTTCACCAGGCGTTACACAATTTGTTCACTGGTGTTTGGGAAATCCGTGAATCAATTCAAACAGCGGTTGATGAGCGTGAAGGCATAGATGATGCCGATGTTGAGCAGGACAAAATTGTGCTCGAAGGCTATAAGCAAATGTTGAAAAGCCTCGACCCTAATACGGTGCAGTACGAAGAGATTCAGGGGATGGCAAACGCCATATTGGACAGGCTTCGTGTTGCAGAAGAGGATGGTATTCCTCACTGGAGCGATACATTAATACCTTCTGATTTCCAAAAGGTTACAAGCTTTGCTGCCGAGCATGAGCAGCTAAATATATTAGCCGCTATTTACGTGGACGAACTTCAGCACCATCAAAAAGAACGTGATGTCGCCTTGCAGCGTGTCTTGCGTAAACTCGACCAGCAAGGCATTGAATATCTTTGGCAGCTACTGGAGTTGGATCAGAGGCAAGCATATCAGGCTATTGGTAATCCGAATGACGAGCCGCTATTCTACGCATTCTTAGATTCGTTCGGTTATAGCTGGAAATACAGGGGTAAATCACAAATGAAGTACCCGTCACACCGATATGACTTTAGCGAGAAATGTCTTCGTAGGAAGTCGGGTAATGGTGTGATTGCAAAGGTTAAAAAACCCGACGAGGGTGAGATTAACGTTAAAGATCAAGTTGCGTTTGTGATGAAGCACATGCGGAATGAGGTTAACGTCGCTACAGCAAAGGGCACTGTGGACGAAGCCTGGTTAAAAGCATTGTTCGGCATCTTGTGGAATCAGCGTGTTCTGCCTCAGCATATTGTTGTTGACGAAGAAATGCATGGGTCAGAGAAGTATTGCCGAAATGCGGCATTTGCTGTGTGGGAACTTGTTTATGGCGACCCAACGATTGTTTGGATGGAGGCTCCGTACACGTTGGACAGTATGGAGTATGGCGAGCATCGGCTTGAACTTCGAAAGGTGAGGTATTGGACCGATGCCTTTATCGATAGCCACTACATTCAACACCTGATTAAACGGGGGGCAACAGCTCAGCCCTTTTTAGAAGAAGCAAATGCTGGCAGCTTTTTATTCAGTTGCTGCTTGGCCGTGTGGGAATGGTATGCCGACGTAGAGATCAGCTGTGGCTTTGAAACATATACGATTGAGGAGAAGCTGGACGGCGTGAAGCTGAAAAGCGGACCGTGGCACAAGTGGGACTTGGAGGGCCTTGGTAAGCCGTTGATGTGGACTGTCGATACAGAGGATTGGGGCAAGATAGCTCCAGCCCAGATCAGTCGAATCTCATTCAGGGACTTGTGTGAAAAAACACACACCCCCTCCGAGCAGTCGGATTAAACAGACGTTTGAATGGTTAAACCATTGTACTGAGCAGTATATAGTCGGCACTCTGCCGCCTCTACTGAAAATAATTTATTGAGATATTGCCAAAAACCCCTTTATTTATAGATCAGAGTGGAGTTAGCACAAATAATCACAAAAAAAATCACTTTTTCGCGTATTGCCTGCTTCCCCTGGTAACCGAATTATGGTGTAATGGACTCAGTTGAGTGACATTTGAGCCGTTCGAGTGAAGAGCGGTCTTTTTTTCGAACTTGATACTCTGTGGAAAGAGGTGCTATATTCACAACAAAGAAACGAAACGTGATAACAGGAGTAAAACAGGATGAGGAAGGATTCGACGCATTACGCCAAACGAGTCGTCAGAGGGCTGTGTGAGTTAGTACGAGGTTTGCCGGAGTCATGCACCAAGTATGGCATCCAGCACAACCAACTGGCCGGTTGGAGAGCAGGGATGAACATGCCAAGTTTCGCCCGAGTAATCGAACTGGCTGACATGACAGGTGTGTTAGAGGAACTGGTTGAAATTGCTCAGGACATTGATGACCCACGTCTTAATAGAGTTCTGACGCAGCTGCAACTACCAGTAAACGAATCGGAGGCGAACTAATGCAATTGAGTTGGACAAAGCACGCCGTTGTTCAGGGCTATAAACGCCTCGGTAGATACGGAATGGATGAAATCAATAGTCGAATTATCCAAAACGTTGATCGAGCTGAAATCACAAACGGCGGTCGTGCCAAAATCCCATTCAAGATAGGACGGAAGAAATGTGTGGCGGTTTTGAAACCGCTGAATGACGACGGTCTAAAAGCTTTGGTAGTGACTGTTTGGGGAGATAGTCCTAGGTCTACCTACGACTTCGGTGACCCAAAGCGTCAAAAGAAACATGATTTGAAATTACGTCAGCCGCTGTGGCAGACAAGTTCTTAACAAAGAAAGAGGTAATCAAATGAGCAGTGTTACTGCAACGAATCGTGCCGGCAAGTCCGGCTTTACTAGAACTGGATTTAAAAAGAGAGGTGTACTCGTGGGTTTTTTGAACCGCATAAATCCTTTTGCCAGAGAATCTGGCGGCAGCGTGGCTGAGCCTTACCAGCCTTCTAACCCTTATGAGATAAATCCCGTCGCACGTCAGCGTATGAAGGATGAAGACGTGCATAAGCTCGTCCGGCTACATGTTACCGGTTTGGCTTACAAAGCTTTTGGGGAGCAAGCATTCCAAAAACTTATTGATAGGTATGGTTGGGATTTCAATGGGCCCAACACATCAAAGGTTTGGTGGGGAATTGTCGGTATAGAGTTTGAGGGCTCTAAGAAAGCGAATGCGTATATGCACAACCTTTTGAAGGATTCACCTGCTCATCGGGAGTATGTTAGGACGACTAAGAAGTCTCCTGGTAGTGGGACGAATTCTTTTGGTTACCTGACTCTTGTTGAGATAGCTGAGGAACTGGATCGCAGAATCCCAGATATCCATGTGACAGTTGAACTTTTGATTAACCCAAATAAATTCACTGTCGAATTCGGTAAACAATTTCAAATTCAAAATGGAGGTGCTGACAATGTTTTGGTTGCTTAAGAAAAAGATAAACAAAGTGGTTGGTAAGAAGGCTAAATTACGTGCGGTTTCAGCCAAGGGTGATCCTAGTAATTTGCCGAAGGCAGATGTTACCTATTTCGTTAACACCAATCCGTTTGATAAGTCAGCGGATCGTATCAATCGGATGAATCGTTGTCGTGAACATCTCATTGAGTTGATGAATGAAGTCCATTGGAAATGCTTTGAATATGAACGGTTCAATAAAGATGGAACTGAGCGTAAAGGCTACAACACTAAATGGAAAGCGTTTTGCGACCATGTGGATTACCGTCCGTATGAGATTCCTCGACACACTCAGTTTCGTCAGTTTATTCAGAGCGATAAATCAAAACCACATGTGTTCGGATATGAGCTGAGTATCTGGTCTGAATGGTTTTCTGAGGAACTTGGTCGGCGTATCACGCCTAATGATTTGTTGTTTCCAAAGGAACAGAGCTAGCCATGCTTGAGTACGACGACGAAGAATGGGATGTACTGGATTACATCATCATTACGGAGCTAGAGGACGGCTGTGATGACCACAGCGGTTGTGCTGCCAGCCTCTTGCTCCTGCTCGTCGGTACTTGGTTTTTAATTAACTAACGTTGATACCTGGGAAGTAAAGGAGTTACAAATGCAAAAGCTTTTAACTGATAAGCAAGCTGCCGAATACCTCGGCATTGGAGTTAGTACGCTGTGGAAGTACGTACAGCGTAAGGAGATGCAGGTCGTTCGACTTGGGCGTGGTTCAACACGCTTCGATATCGATGACCTGAACAATTACATCGCAGAACGTAAGGGATCGTAGGATGTCACTACACGTAAACCGAAATAATAAAACGAGTAAAAAAGGCTCGTGGGTGGTTAGATGGCGAGAGCACGTGAACGGCAAGCTGCTACCTCGGAATTTGTATTTAGGAAGCACTGCTGACTTGTCAGAATCGCAGGCTCAATCGCATCACGATATGATTTTATCAATCGTTGGTAATGTAGAGCAGGGCATGTCACTTGACCGTAACCAATCAGCTTGGTTGGCCAAAGCACCAGAGAAGGTGCATGCAAAGTGTGTTGAGTATGGGCTTTGTCGTCCACGGTCTATAAAGCGGCAGAAGTCCGAGTATTCGGTAGAGAGTTGTGTCGAAGTGTTTATGCAGCAGGCTGCGGTTTCTAAAGGCACGAAGAGCGTTCTGGAAAAGGCGTTTGGTAACCTGAAAAAATTCTTAGAAGGGAAGAAGGTTACGGACGTGCGGGATGTCACAAAAACGCATGGTAAGGATTTTCGTAAATGGCTGCTGACCAATGGGCGTGAGATTGGTTCTGGACTATTGGCTGAATCAACTGTCGGTAAGCGAGTAGAGAAGTGTTCTCAGCTCTGGAATTGGCTACTAGAAGAAGAATATGTAACCAGGAATGTGTTCGCCAAAGCCGTCGGCGACACAAAGCCTGATAAGACACGTCAGACCTACGTTACGCTTGAACAAACTCAGGCGATGATAGATTGTCAGCCTACAGAGCAGGATAAGTGCATCGTCGTTCTCGCTCGCTATATGGGAATGCGTGCCCCAAGTGACATGGTAATGCTTAAAAAATCTGATGTTCACTGGGGAAGTGACCCTAAGACCGACCCACCCACGGTCACAATTAACTCGCTGAAGACAGGCAAGCGTGTGTGTCCATTGTTCCCAGAGGCTCGCTGGGCCTTCGAATACTTATGTGAGCGTCAGGAGGCCGCTGAGGGCTTCCTGATACAGGGTGAGCGATGGGATGATGTTCGCCGTGGAACGCACGAGACGAAAGACCTGAGCCTCTCAACACGCTTTAAAAAACGGTATGAAAAGGCTATGGGCAAAGAATGTTGGCCAAAATTGTTCAACAACATGCGTGCCAGTCGCATCACCGAGCTCATAAAGATTCACGGAATTGACCAACATAGCGTTGGTGAATGGGTCGGAAACACACCTGCAATCCAGAATCAGCACTACTTACAGATCATGCAGGAAGACCACGCTAAAGCCGCTAGTGTTGGCTACGGTTTAAATACCGTCACAAATACCGTCACAGAATTGGCCAATATCAGCGAATCTCAGGTCGTCTCTAACGACCTCTACAAGCGTGTTTTAGAGACCACGCCGGCTGATGAACTTGCCCGCAATACCCTTATTTTAGAGCACTTAAGTGCTCTCATGCGGTCCAATAAAAAAGCCTCCAGTCTCCTGAAGGCTCTGTTAGCAGAAAGTCTGCAAGTAGCGGGGGCCGGATTCGAGAAACCCGTTTCAAACATCGTGAAACATAGGGTCGGTAAGGTGAAAGCTGTAAATACCGTCACAGATACCGTCACACAGGTTACCACTTCCTCTATATACACGGAAAGCAGCTCAGACTGGGAGAGTGTAACTGACATTACGGAAGATTGGATTTTGGAGTCTTTGGCAGAAGCAAAAAAGGCTGCTAGAAGCCAACCGGCATAAATGCCGTAGACCAATTGAGACTACACCAACCTCCGCAGGATCGCCCAACGTTTGATCTTACCCGTTACGGTTGCTAGATTGAGGTAAACGAAAGAGAATTAGGAGTCAGCAATGGACTTGAGAAACCTATTTGAGCTAACTGCATGGTTTAACCTCAACAAGGCTAGGGCTAATTCAGAAGAATTAGTCAAACAAGGCCGACACGCCGAAGCACTCCGGCGTGGTCTTAAAGATCGAAAAGACTGCCCCTATTGCGGAGCAAAGCTCCCTAAAATTGGCGTCGAAATCTGCATGCACTGTCGCAAAGAATTGGCTTGGGTTTATAGCACCCCGTGTAAGCCGGGAACTGAACCGCAGGTTAAGAAAAAACTAGATAAAGAGCGAAAAGCCCGACTGAGAAAACTTGAAGAAAGAGCAAATCAGGCAGAAGCAGAACGCCAACTCGCTGAGGAACAAGCGGCCAAGTTCAAAGAACGCGCGCCTGCTTGGATTACTGGAGGCACTTTGTTTTTTTTGGGAGCGGTTGTCGGGTTCTTACTGAAAGCAGCAGAGGGAGATGGTGATATCGGAGGTAAAGTGAGTTTTGGGGAGTGTGTCACTTCCGCACTTACCATTGCAACCGTTGTTACTTCTTTTTACGCATTCGTACTTTGGCTTTGGTCACGCCGATGATTCTATTCATCGGCGCCTACTCCAGCTTCCGCAGTATCTCTTCCTGAATGCTCACCATCTTCCGCACGAGTTCACCTTGGAGCTCAAGCTGCTGCTCAAGCTTCACGAGGAACTCTCGGTGCGAGGTGATGACTGGATCGACTACACGAGCCAGCAGCACCTCACCGACTTTC
>CEUI01014544.1_pt1 | contig 31379 bp, 14 predicted proteins | sample 531411 | NCBI WGS metagenome assembly CEUI01 (sample SAMEA2622841, study PRJEB7988) | marine metagenome | isolation source: saline water (ENVO:00002010), including
GGTGGGACTAAGAATAAAGCAGACGCAATCGCAGGATCTAAGAAGATCAGCATTAAACATAAGAAAGGAATCAATAACGGTTCGTTTGACTGGGTGAACACTTCCAAAGTAGAGGCACTTACAAACCGTGAGCAGTTCCAGGAATTCTTATTAACGGTTGCCTCTTTAAGATTCACCGATGATGCAGCGTCACAGGTTGAACCCATGAGAGAAATATTTGCTCACCTTTGCCGTGATGGGTTGGATTCCATAGAGTCAGATGATTTGACTGCGTGGTTAAAAGATCAACTTGTAAATGCAAATGATGATATGGCAATGGTCATCACCGACACCCTCACCGATAAGATCTATATTTGTGAGCATGATTCTATAGAGTCAGTTCGTCTTTTGAATTCTGGATACGCTGCAGAGTTGGTAAAGGGTAAGGGGTCAACCTCACGTAAGGTCGTGCTTCGTAAAGGTGATCACACTGTGGATACTGGTTTACGTCTTCGCCTCACATCTAATAACGGCATCACTGCGTTCTTAGGTCTAAGCAAAGCAAATAAGAATTCACAAGTGGTTCTTAAGTTGCAACAGGACAGCGTAGCAAATCTTCTAAGCACTGCGGAGGGTGTGCGTGTAGAGAGTATATAATCATTCGTTCGTGAATCAGACAGTACCCCCCGTTGATCGGGGGGTTGTTTATAATTCCGATGGATCCCTTAAGCTATAAACGACCCAGATCGACCTTTCAATATCACGATAATCAAAAATTTTTTTCCATATATAAAAATGACCAGAGGGTTCACTTATATGAAAAAAAATTTCGATGATATTTTTTCGACCATAGAGATTGATCCAGTAACGGATAGATATCACATGACTATACCAGAGGAAATAATAAATGAACTTGACTGGTACGAAGATCTTGTGTTAAAATGGAATATAGATAAAGGCGAGATTATGCTCACAGAGAAAGATGACTAATCCAACGTATCACATATACTTACAGAACAATTGTTTGTTTAAAGATTTAACTGAGTGGGAGTTCAATATTATATGGAGACGGATATATAAATCGTATTTTACAGAAGACTTAACGTATGAAAAGTTAAGCGAACCTGAGATGGTCGATGCATCATATTGAGATACCATATTGACAAAGTATAGATAATAGAGTATGATATGAATGTAATTACAACACGTTATGGCTAAAGGATTTACAGTAAAAGCAAACCCACCTGCAGCAAAGAAAGAACCAGAATGGGATTATGATAAAGCAAAAGAATTACTTAAAGGAAAGTCCGTAGTATTTTGTCTACCTGGTAGAGGAGTATCATATACTTACTTAAAGGCATTTGTACAACTTTGTTTTGACTTAGTGCAATGTGGAGCAAGTATACAAATATCTCAAGATTATTCATCAATGGTCAATTTTGCTCGTTGTAAGTGTCTTGGAGCAAATGTATTAAGAGGACCAGATCAAATTCCTTGGGATGGTAAGTTAAATTATGATTATCAATTATGGATTGATTCAGATATTGTTTTTAATTCTGAGAAATTCTTTCAGTTAGTCTTAATGGATAAAGATATTGCAGGTGGATGGTATTGTACCGAAGACGGTAAAACTACCTCTGTAGCACATTGGTTAGAAGAGGATGATTTTCGTAGCAATGGTGGTGTGATGAATCACGAAACTATCGAAAGTATATCCAAACGCAAAAAACCATTCACAGTAGACTATACAGGTTTCGGATGGTTATTGATTAAGAAGGGAGTCTTTGAAGATGAAGGACTCAAATATCCTTGGTTCGCACCGAAGATGCAGATTTTTGAATCAGGAGAAGTGCAAGATATGTGCGGTGAGGACGTTTCTTTCTGTCTCGATGCAAAGGAAGCAGGTTTTGAGATCTGGTGCGACCCTCGAATTCGTGTAGGACATGAAAAAACAAGAGTTATATAACATTCTTATAAGAGATAAGGTAATATTTTCTAGTCTTTCAGAGTATGAAATGTTTGAGAGACTAGAAGACCTTTCGATAGAATATTATCAGACAGGTCAACCTGACCCAAATGATATAAAAACTGAAATTACAACGGAGTAACTATGGCAAAAGTAAGAACAGGACTAAGTGGTGATACATATGTGGAGTCACGACCCAAAAAAACTCGTCAAGGATATGGCAAACACTCGAAATACTCGGCAACGTCCCGTAACTCGTCTCGTAAAAGAAGAAGAGGGCAAGGAAAATAAATTATTAAGGTAAAAAAGACCTCGAAATCGCCTAAAAGGGCGATTTTTTTATGTTTTTTACTATAAATAAAGAATTAAGACTTTAAGTATAAATAAATCTAGCAAACTGTTTACTAAATTGAATGAAAACTAGGATATCTAGGTCATTTAAGGATATTAGCTTATCATTTACACCTCATCCAGTCACAAAAGACCTTACAGTTATCAAAGATGCGAACGCAATTAAGAGAGCTGTAAGAAATTTAGTGCAAACTATACCTAGAGAAAGGTTTTTTAACCCAAATTTAGGTACAGACATAAGGGGTAGTCTGTTTGATTTCTGTGATTTTGGTACTGCATCAGTTATAGAGCAACAAATCCAAACTACAATTGAAAATTACGAACCAAGAATTGATAATTTACAAATTGAAGTCTTTCCTAGACCAGATCAGAACGAATTTGAAGTAAATATATACTTTGACATTATAGGACAGCAGTTTCCCTCTCAAGCATTTCAGTTCATATTAGAAGCCTCAAGATAATATGCCATTTACTAAATTTTCAAACCTAGATTTTGATCAAATCAAAACATCCATTAAGGATTATTTGCGTTCAGACTTAACAGACTCGGATTTTACAGATTTTGACTTTGAGGGATCTAATTTTTCTGTTTTAATTGATACTTTAGCATATAATACTTACATAACTGCTGTTAACTCCAATTTAGTTGTTAATGAATCGTTTTTAGACTCTGCGACAGTAAGAGAGAATGTAGTATCACTAGCAAGAAACATTGGATATGTTCCTAGATCTAAAACGGCAGCAAAAGCGACTATATCATTTCAAATTGCATATACAAACAACCCACAACCTCCCACAGTGACCCTTAAAGCAGGTCTAGTATGCATTGGCACAGGTAATAATATTACTTACACTTTTTCAATTCCAGACGATATAACCGCCGCATACGATACTGATAGTGGCGTGTATGCATTTAATGATATTGAAGTTCTACAAGGCACGTATTTAAGAAAATCATTTACAGTTGATGGATCTTTAGACCAGAGATTCATATTAGACAATCCATCTATTGATACATCAACGTTGATGGTTTATGTTAGGGATAGTTCAGATGCTGCAGACAAAGGAATATTATTCACTAAAGTAAATAATATTTTAAATATTAAACCATCATCTACTACTTTCTTATTGCAAGAAGTTCAAGATGAAAAATATGAACTTCTCTTTGGTGATGGTATTTTTGGTAGAAAGATAGAAAATGGTAAAACAATAGATGTTAGTTATATTGTTACTGATGGAAAAGATGGTAATGGACCAGAAGTGTTCTCATTTGCAGGAACAGTAGAAAGTATTGAAGGATCTGCAGTAAATTTCACCCAAACTCCGACTATATCAGTAACTTCAGGTGCCTCTAATGGCGGCAATATTGAGTCTGTAGACTCTATTAAGTATTTTGCACCTAGACTCTATTCATCACAGTACAGGGCGGTTACAGCAAGGGATTATGAAGCAATAATACAACAAATTTACCCAAATACTGAAAGTGTTTCGGTTGTTGGTGGAGAAGAAATAGATCCACCTCAGTTTGGAACTGTTTTTATTACAATAAAACCTCAAAATGGTGATTTTGTATCAGATTTTGATAAAAACAGTATATTATCAGATTTAAAAAATTATTCTTTAACAGGAATAAACCAAAAAATAATAGATCTTAAAATTCTTCATATAGAATTAGATAGTTTCATCTATTACAATTCATCAAAAGTTAAAGATATAGATGGATTAAAGACAAATATTATTAGTGGATTAACAGAATACTCTAAATCTACAGAAATCAATAAATTTGGTGGTAGATTTAAATATAGTAGAGTTTTAAGTGTAATTGATAATATAGAGGATTCTATAACTTCAAATATAACAAAAGTAAGAATTAGAAGAAATCTAAATGCTCTTGTTAATCAATTTGCACAATATGAACTTTGTTTTGGTAATCAATTTAATGTTAAATCAGAAGGTTTAAATATTAAGAGTAGTGGATTTACTATATCTGGTTTATCTTCAACAGTATATTTTACAGATACGCCAAATACTGATAAAAAAACAGGAATTGTTTCTATTGTTAAAAAGGATCTTGCTACTGGTGGAAAAATAGTTATTGTTGAAAATGCAGGGACTGTTGATTATATAAAAGGTGAAATTAATTTAACAACTATTAATATAACATCAACTGAGAAACCAAACAATGTTATAGAAGTTCAAGCATTCCCAGAATCGAATGATATTATAGGATTGCAGGATTTATATTTGAAATTTAACATTGGTGATAGTGCAATAAATATGGTTAAGGATACCATTTCATCGGGTGATCAGATATCTGGTGTTGGGTTTAAAGTTACTTCAAGTTACACAAATGGAGAATTAATAAGGGGATAATATGATAAGTACGGGTATTGATACAAGAATTAAAATTCATCAAATAATTGAAAATCAACTTCCAGAATTTATATTATCTGAAAGTCCAAATGGAGAGTTTGTAGATTTTTTAAAACAATATTATATTTCTCAGGAATATACTGGTGGTCCTATTGATCTTGTAGATAATCTTGATCAATATTTAAAATTAGATAATTTAACTCCAGAAGTTATTAAAGGAGTAACAGGTCTTACAACTGGGATTACTTCTAGTGATACTACAATTTCAGTTGAAACTACGAAAGGATTTCCAAATCAGTATGGTTTATTAAAAATTGGAAGTGAGGTTATAAGTTATAGTGGAATAACAACAAATACTTTTACAGGATGTCAACGTGGATTTAGTGGAATAACATCATATAGAGATAGTAATAATCCATCAGAAATAATTTTTTCTGATTCATCTGCAGCATCTCATGTTAATGGGTCTGATGTAGACAATTTAAGTGCGTTATTTTTACAAGAGTTTTATAAAAAGTTAAAGAAAACCTTTACACCTGGACTAGAGAATTCAGATTTTATATCAGAATTAGATGTAAATAATTTTATAAAAGAAGCAAGAACATTTTATGAAGCAAAGGGTACAGAAGAATCCTTTAGAATTTTATTTAATGTTCTATATGGAGTAACTCCAAAAGTAATTGATCTTGAAAAATACTTAGTAAAACCATCTTCTGCAAAATATTTAAGACGTGAAAGAATAGTAGCAGAAAAAATATCTGGGGATCCCCTCAAATTACAGGGACAAACAATATTTAGATCAACGGATTTACAAACTACTGCTTCAATTTCTGAAGTGGAAGTATTAACAGGAATAACTGGAGCATCTTCTGTAAAAGAGTATTTTACTTTAGATATTTTTGTTGGATATAATGATGAAGAGTTTATAACTGGAACATTTGATGTAACAGGTAAAACTAAAGTAATTGATACTATAAGTATTGGATCATCAGTTATAACAGTTGATTCCACTATTGGTTTTGGTGCAACAGGTACTGTGCTTGCTGGAATCAATACAAATATTACATATACTGATAAAACTATAAATCAATTTTTAAATTGTTCTGGTATTAATACTGCAATAAGTTTAGGTTCTGATCTTATTGCGGATGATAAAGTTTTTGGGTATGAAAATGGAGATCAAACTAAAAAAGTTGAATTAAGATTAACTGGAGTTTTAAAACAATTTGTTCCTTCTTCTAATAATAAATTATCATTAAATGATGAAACAATTACCATCAAAAGTATTGGTGAGGAGATCAAAAATCCAAATCTAGATAAGACTCAAAAGGAAATATTTGCAAACTCATGGAATTATAATACATCTAGTACTTATGAAATTAAGGAAGGAATTTCTGGAAATTTAGCTCAATTTCCATTAAAATCTACAATAGACTCTTCAAGTTTAAAAGTTGGTGATGATATTCAGTTTTTAGAGAAAACCAGTGATCCTTTTTCTTTAGGAACACTTCTTGCTACTTCAAAAATTAATCAAATAAGTCAATCTGGAAATTATGTAATATTAACAGACACAATATCAGGTTTAGAGACTAATAAAAAATATTCAATTAGAAGATCTCTTAAAAGGGCATCTAGTAATAATGATCTTCTTGAATTTGGGAATAATATATTAACTTCAGATGTTCAAAACTTATATAATGAATCTGATGAAAATTTATATGTAGCAAGTGGTTCATTACCATCATATACCATCGGTGAAAATATTTCTAAAGCTGGTATTTCTACAGTAATTGAAAATGATACAGTACAGGATTATAATTCATTAACTGAAAAGTATTCAACAATAGCATTTGATGAGGATGTCCCGTTTGTAACTGGAGATGCGATATATTATAGTCCTGAAGGTAATCCTTTAGTTGGAATATCTGCAGGAGTTTATTATGTTAAAACTATTGGAGAAAATAAGATAAGGTTATATCAATCACCTGCATTTATTGAATCTAATTCTTTTATTGAATTTGCGGTTCCACTAATTACTACTACTGCACATTCGTTCATTTTAAATGATCAATATGATAAGAAAATTGCATCACAAAAGATATTAAAGAAATTCCCAATAGAAGTTAAACAAAATTTGGGTAAAAATGTAAAAACAATTCCTGGACCTGTAGGAATGTTGATAGATGGTGTTGAAATTGGAAATGGTAGATCTGAAGATAGTGTTTTTTATGGTTCAATAAGTGATTTTTCATCTGTTGGATTTGGAACTGATTATGATGTTATTAATCCACCTTTAGTTGATATAGTTTCTTCTGGATCAACTCAAGCACTTGCAAGTCCTGTTATACAAGGCGACATTAGAGAAATATTAGTTGATCAGCAAGATTTTGATATAGAAATTATAAATTCTATATCAATAACTGGTGGAAATAGTGGAGAGGCTAAATTACAACCAATTACTTCAAGAAGAAATAGGGTTTTAGAATTTAGTGGAGTAACAAGTGTTTTTGGTGGTGGAATTGATACTAATGATGAAACTTTAACCTTCATAAAACCACATAATTTAAATGATGGTCAAGTATTAATATATGATAAAAATAAAAATACACAGTTAGGAATTGGAACATTTAAAGGTAGTAATTTAGCAACTTATGAATCTTTGATAGATGGACAACCATATTGGCCAAAAGTTATAGGTCAAGTTGGTACTAGTTCAACAATTCAACTTTATAGAAGTGAGGGTGATTATATTAGTGGTATTAATACGATAGGATTTACTGACGTTGCAAAAGAAGGTATTCATAAGTTTAGAATAAAAGATGCTAAACTTAATTTAGTTGGTGTTAGAGTCATACAATCTGGTAAACCATATTCAAATAGAAAGATTTATGCTAATTCAGATACTGGAATATCCATAGAAAAATCAACAGTAACTTTTAACAATCATGGATTCTCTGATGGTGAGTTAGTTACTTATCAAGCAAGCGTTGGATTAGGGTCTACAACACCACAATCTATATCTGGACTGACGACTACAAATCAGTATAAAGTCATTAAAATTGATGATGATACCTTTAGAGTATCGAATGCAGGTGTTGGTGGAACTGATAATACCAATTATATTAGTAAAAACTATGTCAAGTTTAAAACTAAAGGAACTGGATATCAGTTATTTAAATACCCTGATATAGCAATTACTATAGATGCTTCATATTCTGTACCCACAAACGATACATTAGTTCTAACACCAGTAGTACAGGGAAGAATAGTGGATGTATCCCTATACAATAAAGGAACGGGATATGGAACTGAAGATATTATTAATTATGAAAATAAACCTGATATTATAATTAAAAATGGATCGTCAAGAACTGATAAAAATATAACTCCTTCTTTAGATGCATTAATAGTTAATGGAAAAATAACTAACATTAATATTCAAGATGGTGGTGATGAATATTATTCAACACCTGATTTAGAAGTTATTGGGGATGGAGTAGGTGCTAAATTAAGAGCAGTTATTGATAGAGATGAAAATTCAGCAACATATTTAAAGATTATTAATGTTATCATTATAAATGGTGGAAATAATTATACCTATGATAAAACAAGAATAACTGTAGTTCCAAGAGGAAAAAATGCAGTATTTAATATTTCAATTGATAAATTAAATTTATGTGGTATTCAAACTACTAGACCTTATAGTGCGAAATATACCAATCAGCAAATAATTTCATCTAATGAAGGATTGCAATATTCAGTTGTTGGATATTCAACTCAAATTGGAGGAGAACAATATGGTCAATTACCTGGTAGTCACTCTCCTATAATTGGATGGGCATATGATGGAAATCCAATTTATGGTCCATATGGATATACTGATCCTTTGAATATTAACTCTGGTATAAAAATATTAGAAACAGGATATTCTTTAAGTTCTACAATTGAAAATAGACCAGATGAATCTTCTTTCCCTTTAGGATTCTTTGCAGATGATTATTCATATACACCAACATCCACAACAGATTTAGATGAACATAATGGTAGATTTGGTAAAACTCCAGAATATCCAAATGGTGTTTATGCTTATTTTGTAGCAATAGACCCAACAACTCAGGAACCAAAGTTCCCATACTTTATTGGACATACTTATAGATCAATACCAGAAGCTTTAGATAGTGGTAAATCATTATCACAATCGTTTGATTTTAATAATTCTAAGTTAGTTAGAAATACTTTTCCATATAAAGTAACTAGTGAATTTGCTGATAATGATTTTATTGTTGAATCTGATGAATTATTACCACAATTAACAAAAGTTACTTCAGTATCTCAAGGTAAAGTAGATTCTTTAAATATTATAAAGCCTGGTGATAACTATAAACTTGGTGATAATATAACTTTTGATAATAGCGGCACAGATGGAAGTGGTGTAAGTGCCTCTGTATCGAAATTAGATGGTAAAAGTATATTAAATATTGATACTTCTTATGAATCTTTAAGTAATGTAACTTTTATATGGAAAGATCAGAATACAGTTTCTGTTTATGTCCCAAGCACACATCAATTAATAGCTGGAAATAGTTTAGAGATATCTGGATTATCTACAGATATTTCATCTCTAGATGGACTTCCTTTATCTGGAAATAAATTGGTATCTGGTATTACTAGTGAAAGTACAGTTTTATATAAACAACTTGCTTCAAATCCAACTGCTGGAGTAGTAACTGATATCTATGTTTATCAGACAAATGTAATTTCTGTTGGTAGTAGTATTGGAATAGGAACTGAAAAACTATTAGTTCTTAATAAATTTGATGATAGAAATATTTTAAGAGTTAAAAGAGGGGTAACAGGAACAGCACATACATTATCTTCAAAAGTAGATTTAATTCCTAGTTTCTTTGATATAAACTTTAAAACTACTTCATTTACATCTAAAGTGGATGATGTTGTTTACTTTAATCCTAGACAATCTATAGGAATAGCAGATACGGTTGGTATATCTTCAGCAATAACTGTATCTGTTGGAGATACTTCAAGACAAGTATCTGTTCCAGCACAGAGTATATATTTACCAAATCATCCATTTAAAACTGGACAAGCAATCACGTTTAAAAAACCACCTTCTGGGGGTGTATCTATTTCAGTTTCTAGAGATGGATCAGTTGGTCAACAATTTAGTCTACCATTATCGGGAAGTAGTCAGACTGTATATGCTATTAATAAATCTAAAGATTATATTGGAATTGTAACTCAAGTAGGTTTAACTACATCTAATGGATTATTCTTTAGAACTAATGGAGACAATGATTATGATTATTCATTTGAATCTAATTTCACACAAGTAACTGGAAATTTAGAAAGAATAAATTCAAAAGTTACTTTAACTACATCTCATAGTTTGTCTGGTGGAGACATCATTAGTTTAAATGTAGAACCAAATCAATCCGTTGGTGTTGGAACTTCTGCTTCTGTTGAAGTTAAGTACAATTCTTCAATTGATAGTTTATTAATAAATGGAATTGGTTTTACTTCTGGAATTAATACAACTACAAATACAATAACTTTAAATTCTCATGGACTAAAAACAGGAGATAAAGTTTATTATGATGCTGTAGAGGTAGCTAGTGGATTAGAAACTGGAGGTTATTTTGTTTATAGAGTTTCTGATAGTGAAATAAAATTAGCAGAAACATTATATGATTCAAATATAATTCCACCGAAAGTTGTAAATTTAGTATCAATTGGTGCAACACATACATTATCGTTAATTAATCCCCCAATTTCTGTAACAAGAAATAATAATTTAGTTTTTGATATATCAGATTCATCTTTATCTGGTTTAGAATTTAAAATATATCAAGATCATAATTTTGATAATGACTTTGTTTCTACAGGAGCAACTACAGTTAATGTTGTTTCTACATCTGGAACAATTGGAGTTACATCAACTGCTTCTTTGACAATAAATTATTCTCCTACTAATCCAGTAAATTTATTTTATAATGTTGAAAAATCAGGTTTTATAAGCACATCTGATGTAGATGTTGTTAATGGATCTAGAATATCATATAAAAATAGCGAATATAATCATGATTATTCTATTGTAGCAGTTGGAACAACTACATTTGATATTAGATTAGATACTAAACCCGAAAATTTAGTATATACTTCCGATAATACAAGTGGTTTGAAATATTCAACTACTTCAAAAACAGAAAGAGGACCAATTAGTGAAGTGAGTTTGGATTTTGGTGGGGATGGATATAAAGCATTACCAAAATTTGTAAGTGTTGCTTCTACTCAAGGAACTAATGCTAAAATCTTACCAGATTCTAATAATGCTAATCAAATTGAAAATACTGAAATAATTAATATTGGTTTTGAGTATGCATCAGATAAGACACTAAAACCAGTAGCGAATATATCACCAGTTATAACAATAAAAAATTCAGATAAAATTGTATCTGTAAATGTCTCTGATGGTGGAAAAGATTATATAACTGCACCTACTTTAGTTATTTTAGATGATGAGTCTAAAGAAATTATAAAAAGTGGTTCTTTACAAGCTAAAGTCAGTCAAGCAACTCAATCAATTAGTGCTGTTGACATTGTATCAACTCCAAAAGGAATAGGAGAATGTAAGATATTTGCTGAAGATAATACAAATGGAATACAGATAACTAATATTGCAATTGGTGGTACAATAGTCACAAGTGAGACTACTGGTTTAGTAACCTTTACATTAGCAACTCCGATTTTAGGATTCTCTACTGCACCATTCGCAGTTGGAGATACGTTATTTGTTGAAAATGTTGAAAATGAGTATGGAGATACTTTTAACTCACCAAATAATCAATTTAAATTCTATCCAGTAACTAATATCATTGGAGGAACTAATCCAAACCCATTTAAGATGGAAATTAATTTAGATGGATTGGTATCAAATCCTGGATTAGCTAAAACTCTTCAAACTTATGGTTCTGTAATTAATTTTGATAATTATCCTAAATTTGATGTTATTACAGATCTTTCACCATTCAGTGAAGGTGAAAATATTTTAGTTTCTAGAGATAATGAATTATTTGAAAAAGTTGATCTTTTATTAGATAAAGTATCAAATAATTATATAAAAGTTCTTGGTAGATATGATTTAAAGATTGGTGATAAAATACAAGGTTTATTCACTGGAACAATAGCTACAATTAATACTTTATTTTCAAATAAAGGAGAATTCTTGGTGGATTATTCTTCTACGAAAGATAAGGGTTGGTATGATAATGTTGGAAAATTGAATGAAGATTATCAGGTATTGCCAGATAATGATTACTATCAGAATTTATCATACACTATTCAAAGTCCAATTGAATATACAACATTAGTAAGTCCTGTAAATAAATTATTACATACAACTGGTCTTAAAAACTTTGCTGATGTTGGAATTACTTCAGCAGTTGGTGTTGGAACAACAACTTCTGTTGACTCATCAACAATAATAAGAGATCTTTCATCTGAAAATAGAGTTGATGCGATAGATAATTTTGATTTAGTAAGAGATTCTGACCTTTTAGCATTTCCTAAAAGATCTAAATTTATTAATTTCCAAAACAAAAAACTTGCTAATTATTTTGAATGTAATACAAACAATGCTATACAAATAGATGATATTAGCACTTTATTCTCTGATTCCACTAATAATGCAAAAACAGATGGTAAACTGTCAATTACAGATTCCTTTAATAGATTTTTAGTTCAAACTAAAGTTCCATTACCTAGCACTGGAATAGCAAATACGACACATACACTTCAAGTTACAGAAGTTATAACATCTGCAGATTTTACCAATCAAGACATTTATACTATTGAAAAAAGTTCTATTAATAATGGAAGTAAATTAGTAGATATTATTGGAGATAAAGATATTGATAATAATTATAGTTTGAAGTTTAATCCAGTTGAGATTTTTAATACGGATTTAGATATCAAAATAGTTCAAAATAATTTTATAGCAGGGGTTGGTATTGGAACAACTACTGTTGGATTTATTGATTTAACAGGAAATAATGTTAATGTATCTGCTTCTAGCACTTCAACTATAATATCTTCTGATATTACTACTTTAGAATCTTATTTTGCTACTATCTCAGTAAATGATGATACTGCAAATCAAAATAATATAGTTGAACTTTATGTAACTCATGATGGAACTAATTCTTACATATCAAATTATTCCTTAGAGACTAATACTGGGACTTCAATAGGTACGTTTACGTCAGAAATTGACTCTGGAGTTTTATCTTTAAACTATGAAAATGATAGATCAAATCAAGTTTTAGTTAGATCTAAGATTGTTGGTTTTGGTAAAACATCATCTGGTATTGGAACATATAGATTTAAATTGGATGAACAATCAGATGGATCTGAAAATTCAGCTAGATTAGAATCTAAATTTGTAAGTATAGGATCTACAGCAACTATATGTGGATTTACTACATCTAGAGATACAACAATTAAGAGTATTGTTAAAGTTTCTATAGGTAACACTAGTGCTTTACATCAAGTTTTAATGGCTCATGATGGAACAGATACTTTTATTACGCAATATCCATTTATATCTATTGGAACAGATGCTGGAATTGGAACCTTCTCTGCAGAACTTAGTGGTTCTAATTTTAATTTAAAATTCCACCCCGATGCTGCTTTTATAGGAGTTGGTAATTTACAAGTTCAATCATATAATGAAGTTATTAATACTGAGTTAGATTTAATTAATGAGGCACCAACTTTAACTTATGGTAGATCATCAGAATCTTTATCTCTCTTACAATATAATTCTTTAAGTGGTGATAGATCAAATGTAGGATCATTTAAATTAAGAAATAGTGGTAATCTTATATTTGCTAATTTCTTTAATCCATCGGTTGGTCTTAATACAAGTACTGGTCAATTTACTGTTGAAAATAATTTCTTTAATAGAAATGAAAGATTAATATACACACCAGGTTCATCTATAGATGGTGTTAGTTCTGCATCTTTAGTGATGTCTAATGGAATTTCTTTACCTAGTGAAGTTTATGTATCTCTTCCCGAAGGAACAACTACTTCCAATGTATTTGGACTTTCAACAACTAGAGGAGGATCTGCAGTTACCTTTAATACTTCAGGATCTGGAAATAGACATAAGTTGGAGATGTTTAAGAAAAATGAAAAATCTCTAATTACACTTGATAATGTTATTCAATCACCATTATCATTTACTCCTATAACAACTACTTTAACTAATAATCTTAGTAGTCAAGTTTCAATTACAACTTCAATAATATCTTTAGCAGGAATTACATCAATTGTAACTGATGATATTTTAAAGATAAACGATGAATTTGTGAGAGTTAATAATGTTGGATTTGGAACCACAAGCGTTGGTCCAATATCTAATACTGGAACTTTAAATTTAGTAGATGTTACAAGAGCATCTGTTGGTTCTGCAGCAACTACTCATGCCGATACTTCTACTGTTAGATTATATAAGGGTGGATATAACATAGTTGGTGAAAGTATTTTCTTTACTAATCCTCCAAGAGGAACTAATGTGCTTGAAACAGACGATTCTAATCGTGATCGAGGTAGGGCAAGTTTTAGTGGAAGAGTATTCTTAAGACAAGATTATTCATCTAATGCTATTTTTGATGATGTATCTCATGAATTTACTGGTATAGCACAAACATTTAGAACATCTATATCTGGAGTTAATACAACTGGTCTTACAACTGGTAGTAGTTTCTTAACACTTAATGGTATATTCCAAAGACCAACAACAGAACAAAATCCTCTAAACAATTATGATTTTAGTGAGTCTACTGGAATAACAAGTTTTGTGTTTAGTGGAATTTCTTCTGCAGATGGAACTCAAATAATAAGTGAATCTGATGTTAATCAAAACCAATTACCTAGATCTGGACAAATTATCTCTATTGGATATACTGGTGGATTGGGATATGCACCTTTAGCTGGTGCTGCTGTTACAGCAGTCACTAATTCTAGTGGAACTATAACTGCTGTTGGTATTGGTACAAGAGATTTCCACGGATCTGGATATCGTCCTGAACAAAGCACAACAGGAAATGGTATTATTAGTATTAATGTTGCGGATGAAGCATATGAGCATAGATTCTCAAGTTCTACTACTAATTCTATCACTGTTAAATCTGGTGGAATTGGAGTAACTGCTACATTTACACCTGTTGATGCTCCTTATACATCATCAACTGGTATTGTAACATTTACAAAAAATAATCATAATCTTATAACATCAGATTCATATACAGCAACTACAGGAACTGTTTATAATCCAACTACAGGTGTTTTAACTATAAAACTTAGTGCATCACCTTCACCAGCGTTAACAAACGGTCAAATAGTGAAATTTGATAATAATTCTCTTACATTTACATGTGATAAAGATTCACATGCTACTAATCACACATATCCAAGATCAACTGATCCTTTAGGTGGTAAATGGTTACCAATATCTAATGTAAGTGGAGGGGATCAATTTGATATTAATGTTCTTGAAACTATCCCATCATCAAATACAGGTATTCATACGTTTGTAACTGCTGCTACTAATGGTGTTAAAAGATCTGCTAATAAAATTCGTATAGCAACAGAATCTTTAGTATATACTTGCGATAAAGATGCACATGCAACTGACCACACATATCCACGTTCAACAGATCCATCTTACAATACAGATTTAAATATTCTTGAGGCGACTGATAATTATTTCAAGGTTGGAGTTGGAACTGGTGGTGGAGTTGGAACTGGTGCTACTATAACAGCAACAGTTGGTGTTGGTGGAACATTAAGTTTCACTGTTGTTGGTGGTGGAACTGGATATATTAATCCAGTTATAATGCCTCCCTCTCCATCATATGAGAATCTACCAATAACGGGAGTTTCAAGAATAGGTCTGGGTGCTACAACAGATACTGGGACAGGATTACTATTGACTATTGATGTTGGTGGTAGTAATACAACTGGTATCGGATCTACTCTATTTGAAGTAAAATCATTCTTTAGTCCTAGAAGTGGATATGGATTTAGAAAAGGTGATGTATTTAAACCTGTTGGGTTAATTACAGATAAAGGACTATCTTCACCATTATCAGAGATTCATTTTACAGTAAATGAAGTATTTACAGATAGTTTCAGTTCTTGGAATGTGGGTGAATTTGATTATATCGATTCTATTGCAAGTCTTCAGGATGGAACTAGAACAGTATTCCCATTAAACTTTAAAGATGAATTGGTATCTTTCCAACCTAAATCTGGATCATTGGTTGATATGCAATCATTATTGTTAATATTTGTTAATGGAGTTTTACAAAATCCTGGAGAATCTTATATCTTTAATGGAGGAACAAGATTCCAATTTACTGAAGCACCAAAAGAAGATGATGATATATCTATTTTCTTCTTTAAGGGAACAAATAATGTTGATGTTACCTATGTGGATGTTAAAGAATCTATTAAAGTTGGTGATGAACTTCAAATATTAAAGAATAATACCATACTCGAATCTGAAGATCAAAATGTAAGAACAATATCTGGAATAACAACTGCAGATACTGTTGAAACTGAATTATATTATTCTCAAGGTATTGATGATGTTAATTTCAAACCTGTTAGATGGATAAAGCAAAAATCTGATAAGTTTATAAATGGTCAATTAGTTACTAAAGTTAGACCTTTGATAGAACCATTAGTATTCCCAGATGCAAGAATTATTAAAGATGTAGCATCTGGTGACTCTACTGTTTATTTTGATACTATTAATAATTTCTTCTCTTATGATAGTCCTTCAACAGTAAGCACTTTGATATTTGATGATTCTGTTACTAGACAATCTGCTGATCTTGATGCAGTCGTCTCTGCTGCTGGAACTATTCAATCAATAACCGTTACTGACGGTGGAAGTGGATATGTTGGAGCAACAACATCTATTTCAGTTGGTATTCCTACTACAGGTATTACCACTTTTATAAAGGGTGATGGAACAGTTGGAACAGGAGAAACTGCAATAGCAACCGCATCAATTACTGCTGGAAGTATTACTAGTATTACTATTACCAATCCAGGTCTTGGATATACTAGTTCTTCTGCTCCTAGTGTTATAGCAGCAGTTCCAGTCACTCCATCTGAGACCATTACTGGATTCAGTGGTTCTGCTGGTTTCTCAGGCATTGTAACAGGAATAACAGTTCTCAGTAGTTCGACTATTAAATTCTTCCTTGATAAGGAATCTGGAGCATTTACTGGATTAGCAAATGGCGATCCAATTTACATATTCGACACATCTGTTGGTTCTGGTGCAACATCTACAGTAATATCATCAGGTGCACCTGTAGGTATTGGAACATCATTCTTTGATAACATCTACATTGTTAGTTCTCTAAGTTCAAGTAGTAATTTGGGTGAATTTGTTGCGGGAGTGAAAACAGATACTTCAATTGTGGGTATCGCTACAGAGAATACTATTTGTGGTAGATTCTCTTGGGGTAAGTTAACTGGTGGTACAAGATCATCAAATCCACTTACACTTACAGTATCTGGTAAAACTGTTAATTCTGGATTAAGTACCTTCCCTAGAGTCCAAAGAAGAGCTGCTGGACTTAGAGAAACAGGTGCTATAAAGGATTCAACTTAATATGGTATAAATAAAGAAAAAAAGTCTATAGAAAATGTCGGCAATTGTAACAGACCAGTTTAGAATTAATAACGCAGGTAATTTTTTAGGAGATGTAAATAATTCCGAAAACTCTTATTATGTGTTTGTCGGATTATCAAATCCCTCTGCTGAAGTTAGAATGGATGCAGGAGTAGAAGCTTTTGGTAGAAATACTAGTAATGCTGCTTGGAATTCTGATACTACTAGGAAAAAACCCATAGATAATCTTAACTACTCAAATCATGTTAAAGATACTATGATTTTTGGTAAAAAAATTACCTCAGATAATGTTAGAAGAGTTGTAAGAAAAGTTACATGGACTAAGGAAACTAGGTATGATATGTATCGTCATGATTATAGTGAATCTAATTTAGCATCAAATGGAAAAACTGCTAGACTATATGATACTGATTTTTATGTAATTAATAAAGATTTTAATGTTTATATTTGTATTAGTAACGCATCATCTGGAATTAATACAACAGGTAATCGTTCTTTAAATGAACCAACTTTAACTGGGTTAGAACCATTTAAGGCAAGTGGTTCTAGTGATGATGGATATCTTTGGAAGTATTTGTTCACAGTTGCTCCAAGTGATATTATAAAATTTGATGCAACAGAATATATACCATTACCTAACGATTGGTCATCTTCTACTGATGCTAATATAGCAAATATTAGGGATAATGGAAATTCTGATATTAATAATAATCAGATTAAAACCGTTTATGTAGATAAACAAGGAACTGGTTATAGCAATGCTGGTGCTGGAGGGCAAGAATTTAATATTGTTGGAGATGGTTCTGGAGGAAAGGCTATTGTAGAAGTGGGAACTGATACTAAGATTAGTGATGTTAAAGTATCAGTTGGTGGTAAAGGATATACTTATGGTGTTGTTGATTTAACAACAATTCAACCAACTTCACCTAATGCTGAATTAATTCCAATTATCCCACCATCAAAAGGTCATGGATCTGATATTTACAAAGAATTAGGTGCAGATAGAGTTTTAGTTTATGCTAGATTTGATGACTCTACTAAAGATTTTCCAATCGATACTAAATTTGCACAGATAGGAATTGTTAAAAACCCAACTTCTATTGGATCTACGCAAACTTTTACTCAGAATCAATACTCTTCAATTTCTGCCTTATACTTAGATACTTTTCCTACAGGTACTATTAAAGTTGGTGATTTAATTACCCAAGATGTACAAAGTGATAGTGGTAGTACTATTGGACAAGTAAGAGGGTATGTTGCTTCTTTTGATCTTATATCGAGTGATGCTAGTGATAAAATAGGTGTTTTAAAATACTACCGTGATAGATCACTATATTTTGATACTGCAACAGGTGATCAAAGTGATACTGTGGGTATTAGTAGTATTGGTGGTACTAATAGCCAGATTTATGATTTTACTGCAAGTGGACAGCCTATTAGTGGAACTGATGGATCATCTTCATATTCGGTAGAAATAAATTCTAATTTTAGTGGTATAACTACAAACCCAACAGGAACTAAGGTTATTGACCTTGGTGTAGAGTTTAAAAATGGTATATCACAATCTGAGATAAATAATCAGTCGGGTGATATTATCTACTTGGATAATAGACAATTAATTACTAGAGATAGTAGACAAAAAGAAGACATCAAAGTTATACTAGAGTTCTAAAACATGTCACAAAAAACTAATTTAAATATAAGTCCTTATTATGACGATTTCGATAAGGACAATAATTTTTATAAAGTATTGTTTAGACCAGGTAGACCTGTTCAAGCTAGAGAATTATCAACTCTTCAATCAATACTTCAAAATCAGGTAGAATCTTTTGGGTCACATGTATTCAAGGAAGGATCTATGGTCATTCCTGGTGGTGTTTTCTTTGATAATTCATATTTTTCAACAAAGGTAGAATCTGATCATCTCGGTCTTCCAATATCTCTTTATTCTACTGAGTTAAAAGGTAAGAAATTAAAGGGGCAAAATTCTGGAGTAGAAATTCTAGTTAATGATATTAAATTCCCAACAGATTCTACAGATTATACAGATCCAACTCTGTTTATTAAATATCTTACAGGAAATTCTGATAATGAAATATCCAATTTAGAAGATGGTGAACCTCTACTTGCGTTAGAAGATATAACTTATGGTAATACAACTATACTTTCAGGACAAAGCGTTGCTACATTGATACCCTCAAACGCCTCTGCGGTGGGTAGTGCGGTGAAAATGAATGCTGGTGTATATTTCATTAGAGGGACGTTTGTAGACGTTTCTGCGGATACTATAGTATTAGATCCATATTCAAATCAACCATCATATAGAGTTGGTTTGAATGTATTAGAATCTATTATTACGGCAAAAGATGATTCATCATTATATGATAATGCAAAAGGATTTTCTAATTTTGCAGCACCAGGTGCTGATAGATTTAAGATAACTGCATCTTTAGCAAAGAAAGGTTTAGATGACACTAGTGATGTCAGTTTTGTAGAATTAATTAAATTAAGAGAAGGTGAACTTAAAAAGTTACAAGATTTCTCTGTATATAATGAATTAGAAAAATATTTGGCTGCTAGAACATATGAAGAGTCTGGAAACTATTCCCTAGATAATTTTAAAATTAATTTATCGGATTCTTTAGATAATGGACTTTCAAATGGTGGAATCTTTAAATCAAATCAAATTACAGAAGATGGAAATACTCCATCAGATGATTTAGCTTGTGTAGAGATAAGTGCAGGTAAAGCATATGTAAAAGGTTTCCGTATTAGTGAACCTGGAACTTCAATCATAGATTTTGATAAACCAAGAGATACTGACAGTGTAAATACTGCTTTGGTTCCTTTTGATATGGGAACTTTAATTCGTGTTAATAATGTATCAGGAACACCTGTTATAGGTACAAATATTGCTGCAAATACAGTTTCTCTTTATTCTAGAAGAAAAACCTCAGCTGTTGCAAGTGCACCACCTACAGGTGGATATGAGATAGGAAAGGCAAGAGTATATTCATTCGGATTAAGAAATACACCATATGTTGATAATAGCACTCAATGGAACTTGCATTTATTTGATGTTCAGACATACACATATCTAACATTAAATACTACATTGACTGCATCAATTAGTTCTTTTGTTAGAGGTGCTAGTAGTGGTGCCACAGGATTTGTTAATGCGACAGTTACTGGAACAGAAATAATTTTATCACAAACTTCTGGATCATTTATTCCTGGTGAAAAAATAATTATTAATGAATTAGAAGAATCAACCAGAACTATAACATCATTACGACAGTATACTTTTGAAGATGTAAAATCTGTATATCAAAATACAAATGGAATGACTGGTGGAATAACTGGTTTTGTTGATTTCAGTGCTGATACCGTACTTGAAACTGCTAGAATATCCTCATTACCTCAAGTTAATAATTGTCAAATTGGTCAAGATACATCAGGAGTGGAATTAACATCACCTGGTAATGCATTTACTGGTATAAAAACAGATTCTATTATTCAATATCAACTTGCAGGAAGTAGTGATATTACATTTAATAGGGTTAGTGATATTAGTAGCGATTTAAAAACTTTAACTTTAGCTGCTGAAACTGTAGTTGCAGGTGTAAATGCAGGATCTGTTGGAGTTGACACTACAGGTTCAATATCTTTAGCATCTCCAGTTGTTGTAGATAAAGAAAATACTGGATTATATGCCAAGTTAGATCGTAGTAATGTATCTGAAGTTGATTTAGCAAATTCTACATTATCAGTTTCTGCTCAAACTGCTGAGTTTACATTGTCTGCCAATTCTACTACACAGGCAGTTCCATCTGGAATAACTAGTGCATTCTATAGTAATTTTGATACTCAGAAGTATTCATTACTTTATGAGGATGGTACTGTAGAACCATTAACAAGAGATCAGTTTAAATTAGTAGATGCTAGTTCAAAGGTTCAATTTAGTGGATTATCAAAGAATAGTGGAGATGCTGTTCTTAATGTAACTGTAGAAAAACAGGGAATTACAAATAAAACTAAAGAATACATAAGAAGCAATCAAATAGTTATTAATAAAACTAGTGCAGGTATATCAACCACAACAAATGGTTTGACTAAAAATAATTTCTATGGATTAAGAATAGAAGATAGAGAAATATCATTAAATGTTCCAGATGTTGCAAATATAATTGCAGTATTGGAATCTAAGGATAGTAATGATCCAACTCTTGATAAGATAACTACTGTATCTGGATTATCTTTAAATACAAATTCTGTTGTTGGTGAAAAAATTATTGGTGCTGAAAGTGGAGCAGTTGCTCAAATAGTTAATAGGGTAGATGATGCAAATGTTGAAGTTGTTTATTTCACAAATATTCGATTTACTTTAGGTGAGTTAATAACATTCCAAGAATCAAATATTGAAACTACTGTTCAGTTAATAACACTTGGAAATAATGTGAATATTACTGAGAGATATTCTCTAGATAAAGGACAAAGAGAGCAATTCTATGATTATTCTAGAATAGTTAGAAAGAGGAATGCCACTCCTCCTGATAGGAGAGTTCTAGTAGTCTATGATTCATATGAAGTTCCTGCGACAGATTCTGGTGATATATTTACTGTAAATTCTTACGCTAAAGATAGATTTAGTAATGATATACCACTATTGGGTAACAATGTAAGAGCAACAGACGTTCTTGATTTTAGACCTAGAGTATCATCAACTGTAAGTACCACTCAGTCTCCATTTGCATTTACTTCAAGAGATTTTTCTGGTTCTGGGGCAACGTCTTCTCTTGTAGTTTCTCCAGAAGGGGATTCTGTATTAGGATATAGTTACTACTTACCAAGAATTGATAAATTAGTTTTATCGTCTGGAAAAGATTATGAAGGTGATTTTGCAGTAATTAAGGGAGTATCATCTCTCACACCAAAAGCACCAGCATTGAATGATGGTGCAATGCATCTTGCAACTATTGAACTTCCAGCATATCTCTATAATGCAAATGAGGCAAAGATTACTCTAATTGATAATAAGAGATATACCATGAGAGATATTGGTAGATTGGAAGACAGAATAGAAAATTTAGAAGTAATTACAAGTTTAAGTTTGCTTGAATTAGATACTAAAACTTTACACGTTAAAGATATAACTGGCGATAGATTTAAATCTGGATTCTTTGTAGATGACTTTAAGGACAATCAACGTCTTGATTTGCAAAATCAAGATAATACTGTTAATGTTGATACAATCAATCAAGAAATGGTTGTTCCTGTTAATTTATATTCAGTAAAACCACAATTAGGTGTAGCTGATACTATTCAGTTATTTTCTGCCGATTTTTCACAGAATTTACCTTTATTAGATTCTAATGTTCAAAAAACTGGAGATTTAATTACTTTAGCATATACTGAGGTAAAATCTGATATTGGTAACCCTCAAGCAAGTAGAATTGAAAATGTTAACCCATATGAGGTTGTTGTTCGTATCGGTCAAGTTTTACTGGATCCTTCACAAGATAACTGGACAAGAGATGTAGAAATTGATGGTGGAACATTTACTCGTGTTGGAGATAATGCAGGAACAGTGGTTGATACAGTACAAACTGGATCAGTTCCAATAGAATTTATTAGATCAAGGAATGTTGGATTCTCTGCATACTCATTAACACCTGGTGTTAGACATTATCCATTCTTTGAGGGAAGAAGTGGTATTGATATAATTCCTAAACTCCTTGAAATTGATATGATTTCTGGAACCTTTGATATTGGTGAAACTGTTATAGGTAATCAAGGTATGATGGGAGCTGATGGTGAGCAATTAATTTCATTTAGAACTGCTCAACCAAATCATAAAACTGGAGCATATAATGCACCTACTTCAGTATTTCCAAGTAATCCATATGATACATCACTAACATTAGGAACTACTTATACTGAATCATCTACAGTTTTGAATATTGATATTGCATCATTGGTAGAAGATGCCCAAGGATCTTTCTTTGGTAGAGTTGAGGATGTTATGAGATTGGTTGGTGAAACTAGTGGTGCTATAGCAATAGTATCACAAGTTAGATTAATACCAGATTCACATGGAGCTTTATATGGATCATTCTTCTTTAGAGATCCAACGGTTTCTCCACCACCACCTTTAAGATTTACTAATGGATTAAATACATTTAGATTAACTTCAGATGTAAATAATGCTACTGCATTACCAGGAGATGAGGCAAGTATAACCAGTGGAGACGCTAACTATTCTACTTCAGGAACAATAACTCAATTTACTACAACCACAACTATAACTCGTCTCCCACCTCCACCTCCACCACAGAGAGATCCATTAGCACAATCATTCACTGTAGATGAAACAGGAATGTTCTTATCATCATTAGATTTATATTTTGCTGAAAAAGATGACCAGATACCAGTAACTATTCAGGTAAGGAATGTTGTATTAGGAACTCCAACAGGTGAAATTGTTAATGATTTTGCACAAGTTATATTAGATCCAACTGTATTGGATACTGATAATACTTCAATTATAAAAACATCTGCAGATGCATCGTTGGCAACTAGAGTTACTTTCCCATCTCCAGTCTATTTGGAACCAAATAGAGAGTATGCAATAGTTATTCTAGCACCAGCAACAATAAAATATAAAGTCTGGATCGCTCAAATGAGTGAGGAAACTATTGAAACACAAACTCTTGGTGTTGATCAGGGTTCAAAAAATATAGTTCAAAAACAGTATCTAGGAGGAAGTTTATTCAAATCTCAAAATGGTACAATTTGGACAGCAACTCAAACTCAAGATTTGAAATTTAGTCTTTACAAGTGTTCTTTCACAACAACACCTGGTTCACTTACATTATTTAATTCTGAGTTATCAACTAATGATAAAATTAACTTTAGATTGCAGGATAATGCATTAAAAACTTATCCAAGAAAATTAAAAGTTGGTATTGATACTACAGCAGCACTTGATGGTGACATTTATGCAGGTATAAAAGTTACTGCTTCAAATGTTGGACCAGCATACAATACATCTCAAGATGCTAAAGGATTTGTTGAAAAAATTGGTTCTCCAATAACCACTACAAGTTTAGACTTGAGTTCAGTAACTGGAGTTGGAACTGGTTATGATAGCACAAATTCACCATATTCAGATGTTCCTTTATATTCAATAACTGGTGATGGATCAGGAGCAACAGCAACTGTGACAGTTAATTCATCAGGTGGAGTTACTGCTGTTTCTATTGCTGCTACAGGTAATGGATATGCTGTTGGTGATCTTTTAGGAATTACTACAGCAAATGTAGGAGATGCTGGTGCTGGTGCTGAAGTAACAGTTGCAACTACTTTTGGAATGGATACATTATTCCTTACCAATGTTCAAGGTGAAAAATTCAATAACGGACGTAAGTTAGCATACTATACTGATGTTTCTGCGGGAACTATATCAGCAACGACAGGTAATGTTCCTGTAAGAGGCGACTCAACAGTTAATGGTGATTTATATACTGGAAATATTCTTGAGGTTAGTAATTATAACCATTCTATGAAATCTACTGACAATGTAGTTCAACTTGATAATATTTCTCCAGATACTATTCCACAACTTTTGACAGCAGATCTTAGTGCGACAGATACTACAATTTCTGTTGCAAGTACAACTCCATTTGCTACATTTGAAGGAATTTCAACTACCACTGGATATGTAAAAATTGGTCAAGAAATAATTTTCTATGATGGAATATCATCAGGAAATTTAAGTATAGGTACTAGAGGTATTAGCAATACCCCAATAGATAATCATTCGTTGAATGATCGGGCATTTAAATATGAATTTAATGGTGTATCTTTAACTGGAATTAATACTACACATAGTATGCCAACAAATGCTACTTTACAATCTCTAAAAACTACGGATTCGTATTTCTTAGAAATTGCTAGGGGAGCAGGAAGACCTAATTTACTAGACAGATCAACTGGTATAAATCAAATTAGTTTCACCAATGAAAAATTTGGTGGTGGTAATATTGCAGTTGGATCGCAAAATTTCCAATATGATGCATTTATTCCAGCAATCAATACATTTACACCTTCAACAGCAACTACAATATCATCACAGTTGAGATCAGTTTCTGGAACAAGTGAAGGTGGATCTGAGATATCATTTGTAGATCAGGGATATGAAAGTGTAGAATTCAATGAACTTAATCAATTATCTACACCAAGACTTTTATGCTCTAAGGTTGATGAGAATGCTAAATTAACTAGTTTACCTAGAAACAGATCAGTGACTTTATTGACAAGATTTGAAACTACGGATACTAATCTATCACCAGTTTTAGATCTAATGAATGGTTCGTTTAGATTTGTAAGAAACAGATTAAATAATCCAGTATCAGATTACACTACTGATTCTAGATCAAATAGAATATCTGGTGATCCTCATGCTGCTTGTTATATTTCACAGAAAGTTGATTTAAAACAAGCATCTACAGGATTAAAAGTATTAATTGCTGCATATAGAGATTCAACAGCAGACTTTAGGGTATTGTATAGGTTATTTAAAACCGATTCAAGTGAAGTAGAACAATCTTATGAATTGTTCCCTGGTTATGATAATTTACAAGATGTTGGTATTGATAAGATAATTGTCGATCCAAAATTGAATAGTGGAAGACCAGATACTTTCGTTCCTGCAAGTGTGGAAAACGAATTTAGAGAATATGAATTTACAATCGATAACTTAGATGAATTTGTAGGTTTCCAAATTAAGATTGTAATTAGTGGAACAAATGAAGCAACTCCTCCAAGATTTAAAGATCTAAGAGCAATTGCTTTAGCATAATGATACCCGTTCAAGGACATAAACATCTCTATCGAGATGAAAACTCTGGTGCTATTGTGAATAACGATTCTCAAGGTTATTCACAATATATTGCAATGAGAGATAAGAAAATAACTGAGGAGCAAGAACTTAAAAGATTGCGATCTGATATTGATGAAATAAAAACTTTATTAAAAGAAGTGTTAAATAAATCATGAAATGGTGGCCATATAAATATTTAAAATCATATTGATTAATAATGGCAGTATATGTATCCAATATAGTGATTGAACAAGGTTTTGACTTTGATACATCCTTTCAATTAGAGGATACTAGAACTAATGCGTTTTTAGATTTAACTGGATCTAATACTGAAGGTCAAATAAGAAAGTCCTCTAGTAGTACCAGTAAAGTAGCATTTGCTACCACAGTATCAGATCCTGATACTGGTATTATTACCGTTTCATTAGGATCTTCGATAACTGTTAACATGAAACCTGGAAGATACGTTTATGATGTAAAAATAATAACTTCTACTGGCAAAGAATATAAAGCTATAGAAGGTTCAGCTTTAGTTAGAGGCGGGGTAACAAGGTAATGCCAAGTATAAACGATAGAATTGGCTCACAAAATGTAATACGAGTATTATCTAATGCGTCGGCACCTCCGACAAAATTGGTTAATATGAATGATGTTGATACTTCTAGAGAAGGTGAAAATGGGTTAGTTTTAGTATGGGATTCAGACTCTAAAAAATTTATATTAACTGATAAAGTTCAAGCTGCTACATTCATACAAGCTGGAATTACATCAATTTCAAATGAAACTCAATCATCTACTGCTACTACTGGAGCATTGACTGTAGCTGGTGGAGTTGGAATAACTAAAAATTTAACTTTAGGAACTGGTTTAGTTGCTGCTGGTATAGCAACATTTTCTGGAAATATTGATGCTAATGCTTCTGTAGATATTTTTAGAGATTTAAGAATAAATAATAATCTTAGTGTTACTGGATTAACTACATTTACAGGTATAACAACCACTGTTGGTGATTTATATGTTGGTGGTGATTTATATCTTCAAGATGATTTAGTATTAGATAACATCACTGGTGCTAGTCTTAGTATAAGTGGAGTTGCCACTGCAAATTCTGTTTCTATAGGTGTAACAGAAGTTTTAAGTTCAACATTTGGACTTAAAAATATTTTATCTGTAGATGCTACAACAACAGCAACTATTGAGGCGGCCATTGCATCTGGACCTAATACATTCGATAGTCTTAATGTAACTGGTATTTCTACCTTTAGGGATAATGTATATTTCCCTGGTGCAGCGTATAATATTCAATGGGATCAAGCAACAAGTAAGTTTAAATTTGATGATGCTGCCCAATGTGTATTTGGTAGTGCCTCAGGTGGAGATTTAAAAATATATCATACTGGTGGTAATAGTACTATAAAGAATGAAACTGGACAATTTAGACTTGCTGGTAACGATTTAAGATTACAATCTCAAGATAGTAGTGAAGATTATCTTTTAGCAGTTGATGGTGGATCTGTGTCCATATTCTTTAATGATGTAAAACGACTAGAAACTTCTTCTACTGGTGTTAATGTTACTGATACTTTAAGTGTTGCTGGTGTCGCAACTGTTACAGGCACTTTAACTGCAGGATTAATTGATGGAGGATCGTATTAATGGCAAAACCAAGTACTAGACAGGGTTTAATTGATTATTGTTTAAGGCAATTAGGAGCACCTGTATTAGAAATTAACGTTGATGATGAACAAATAGATGATCTAGTTGATGATGCTGTACAACTTTTTAATGAAAGACACTTTGATGGTGTTGAAAAGATGTATCTTAAATATCAGATAACTCAGGATGATATTGATAGGGGAAGGGGAAAGAATACTGATGGTGTAGGAATTGTTACTACTACTGCAACTTCTACTAATGTGAGTGGTTTAGGAACTGTTACTTCTAATTGGTATGAATCTTCTAATTTTATTCAAGTTCCAGATTCTGTTATAGGTGTAGAAAAAATATTTAAATTTGATACTAGTTCTATTTCTGGTGGAATGTTTAGTATTAAGTATCAATTATTTTTAAATGATTTATATTTCTTTAATTCTGTTGAATTAATGCAATATTCAATGACAAAATCTTATCTAGAAGATATAGATTTTCTTTTAACAACTGATAAGCAAGTAAGATTTAATAAGAGACAAGATAGATTATATCTAGATATTGATTGGGGTTCTGAGACTGCAGATAATTGGTTAGTTCTTGAATGTTACAGAGCATTAGATCCTGCTTCTTTTTCTGGTGTATATAACGATAGTTTTTTAAAAAGATATTTAACAGTATTAATTAAAAGACAATGGGGATTAAATATGATGAAATTTACTGGAACTAAATTGCCTGGTGGTATTGAATTAAATGGTAGGCAATATTATGAGGATGCTGAAAGAGAATTAGAAGATATTAAACGAAGAATGACTTTAGAATATGAAGTTCCACCTCTTGATATGATAGGTTAATATAAAATGGCTTTAAATTCTTATTTTTTACAGGGATCCAAAAACGAACAGTTTTTAATGCAGGATCTGATTAATGAACAGTTGACCATTTATGGAATAGAGATATATTATCTTCCTAGAAAAGTTTTTAAAACTGATAATATAATTAAAGAAGTTCAATCATCTAAATTTGATGATTCTTTTATTATAGAGGCGTATTTGAATAATTATGAAGGATATAATCCTAATAGTGATTTAATGACTAAATTTGGATTAAGACTTACAAATGAAGTTAGTCTTACTATTTCAAAAGAAAGATTTGAAGAATTTATAGCACCATTCTTAGAAGGTATAAGTTCTGGTATTAGGGAAGGTAGTATAACTGAATATACTTTTGAAGATTTAATTACGAGACCTAAAGAAGGAGATTTAGTATATTTTCCACTTGGTGAAAGATTATTTGAAATTAAAAGAGTTGAATCCGAAAAACCATTCTACCAATTGAATAAAAATTACGTCTATGAATTAAATTGTGAATTATATGAATATGAGAATGAACTTATTGATACTACTATTGAAGAGGTAGATAATACAGTTGAAGATGAAGGATATATTACTACTGTAAATTTAGTAGGGTCTGCTACAACTGCTTCTGGAACTGCATCTGTTGGTGTTTCTGGTATGATTGGATTTATAGATCTAATAGATGATGGATCTGGATATTTATCTGCACCAACAGTTCAAATATCACCACCAGCATCAGGAACTCAAGCTACTGCAGTTGCTATTACTACTTCAAAGGCTGGTGTAAAATCAATAAAAGAAATTTTATTAACCAATCCTGGTGCTGGATATAATAGTGCAAGTCCACCTTTAGTTCTGTTAACTGGTGGTGGTGGAGTAGGTGCTGCAGTTACTGTTGGTGTTGTTGATAATGGACTTAGTGCCGTAACAATATCAGAACCTGGAGTTGGTTATGCTACAGAACCAACTATTACATTTACTGGTGCTACTGGTGTTGGTGGAACAACTGCTAGTGCTCAAACAGTTATTACTGATGGTGCTATTACCGCAGTTCGGTTCTCAAATGCTGGTGCTGGATATACAGTTGCACCTACAGTCACTTTTGCTGGTATAACCACAACTGGAATTGGAACATTTATATTTAATGAAACTGTTCATGGTCAAACTTCTGGTGTTGTTGCAAGAGTTAAGGACTTCAAGAAGAGAACTGATATCAGTCCTGAAAATCCACCAGTTGAACTTAGAGTATCTCTAAATAGTGGAGCATTCAATGCAGGTGAAGTTTTAGTTGGTTCTATATCTTCTGCTAGATACATTGTAGATAGTTATGATAGTGATAGTTATGAGGATCCATTTGATGCAAATAGTGATATAGAAACTGAAGCAGATAACTTACTTGACTTTACAGAAGGCAACCCATTTGGAGATTATTGATGTTAGGCACTTATTATTACCACGAAATTATTCGTAAAACTATAATTGGTTTTGGTACATTATTCAATAATATTTTTATCAAACATGAGGGAATAGATAATAGCACTTTAGATGAAACTAAAGTTGGTCTTGCTTATGGTCCACAACAAAAATTCTTTGCAAAGATCCGAGAACAAGCAAATTTAACAAAAGCAGTTGCTATAACTCTACCAAGAATGTCATTTGAAATGACTTCTGTTCAGTATGATCCAACAAGAAAATCTGGTATAACACAAACATTTAAGGCATCAGATGGAACAAACTTGAAAAAAGTTTTTATGCCTGTTCCCTATAATATTGGATTTGAGTTAAGTATATTTTCAAAATTGAATGATGATGCACTTCAAATTATTGAACAGATATTACCATATTTCCAACCATCCTTTAATATCACAGTTAACTTAATAAGTTCTATTGGAGAGAAAAGAGATATACCAATTGTTTTAGATAATATTTCTTTTAGAGATGAATATGAAGGAGATTTTACTACAAGAACAGCATTAATATACACTCTACAGTTTACTGCAAAAACATACTTATTTGGTCCTGTTGCTGATACTAGTGATGGAATAATCAAAAAAGTTCAAGTCGATTATGCCTCCGATACTGCAGCATCTGCAAGGAGACAAATGCGTTATACTGCTACTCCTAAAGCACTTAAAGATTATGATAATGATCAAACAACCACTATAAATGAGGATTTAACAACGACAGAAACTAGAATTACAGTTACTGATTCTACTTCATTAGCAGCTAATAGTAGGATAGTTGTTGGTAGTGAGATAATGAAGATAACAGAAGTTGTAGATTCAATTACTATAATTGTTAAAAGAGGATTTGATAGTTCAATTGCTACTGAACATGTTTCTGGTTCAACTATAAATCTATTAACAACAGCAGATGATGCTCAAGTAGCACCTGGTGATGATTTTGGATTCAATGAATTTGATGAATTCTTTGATGATGGATTTACGTATAGTCCAACTAAACAAACTGACGTATAGTGAATACTATGTCTAGTTATGATCCTATTGATGAAGCACTAAACACTACTAGTGCTATTGAAGTAAGTAACACACCAGAAAATGGATGTATTACTCGGAAAGATAGTACAAAGAATAT